>Ga0213875_10000062_pt1 | contig 130710 bp, 111 predicted proteins | sample BarmaccomBMRX_R8_FD_160105 | JGI IMG/M metagenome (GOLD analysis project Ga0213875, IMG submission 160105) | Root-associated microbial communities from Barbacenia macrantha in rupestrian grasslands, the National Park of Serra do Cipo, Brazil - RX_R8 | ecosystem: Host-associated > Plants >... | reverse complement strand
CAGACCCGATACCTTTTGAGCAGGATGAGAAACACGCAGCCTACAATCCCGAATACGCAAACAGGTTCTGGCGGATTCTGGTTCAAACGGATTCGATCTTCAAAGAATTTCGCACCCGGTTTATAGGAAAAGTTAGTCCTGTGCATTTCTTCTGGGGCAGCTTTGATCTCGCAGTGACGCGCTTTAACGGCCGGAGGGCGCCGGAACGTAAAGATGCCGATCCGGTCACTCGCGACGCATATTCCCACGAACTCATTAGCGCGGGATTCTGGCCCGGTAGTGGGGATATTAAGGGCCCGGCGTTTTACTCGTACACGGTTCCCGAACCGCCGGGCTATGCCGAATATAAGGTTCGGCCGGATCAGGCGTATTATCACGCGGGCATTCGAGAATTTGTGTTGATGTACGAAGACGTGCGCAATGCGGATTCACCGAAGAATGCATTGGTGGAATTTCTGCAAAGTACGTACGAGGCGGGCGCGATTCTCGGACATTGGGATCGTGCTTCGCTCGAAGCACCGAGCCATCAGGGAGGTTGCCCATGACAGACAATTTACGACGCCGCTCCGCGGCTGAGGTCTTCGAAGACCACCTGCGACTAGCTGGCGAGCATCGATTCGAAGAGGACCTCGAACGGAACGTGTCACCCGACATCATCATTCTCGAGCGTCGAGGTATATTTCGAGGCCGCGCAGGGGCAAGGGAGTTGGTACGTCTGCTCGAACAGGAACTGCCGAAAGCACCATACGTGTACACGAATCGCCTCGTTGAGGGACGCGTGGCCTTTCTGGAGTGGACGGCCGAGGCCGAGCATGCGCGTGTGCGCGACGGCGCCGACTCGTTTGTCATCGAGGATGGCTGGATCGTCGCCCAGACCATCCACTACACCGTGGAAGAGAAGTAGGCAGTCCGGCAATCACACGCCTGTGACGAATCACCGATTCAGGGCCGGACCTGATCCCGCTCTATTTCCAGCGGATGTTGTGACGTACGAGTTTATGGCCGTCGATCTCTGGCGTATGGACTTCAACGCGGCTGAGATTTCTCTCAAATTCAAGGTAATCGCCGACCCGCCATTCTTCAAATGGAACGGAACGCTGTTCTTTGGCCACGCGCTTGGCATCATCTGTGGAATCGAACGTACCGACCGTGATAATTCCACCGAAGTTATAAACGTTGTTGATCACGTCGCGCGGAACCCAGCTTAGAGTGACCGGCAAATTGTGGATGATCAGCATACCATCCGGGGTAGTGGCGGTGAGAAATTCGCCGGTACTGCTCTGATCTCTCATAGCGGAGTCCCTCCACTCCGATTCTCCTGCATAGACGCCGATCTGGCTCTTGTTTGCCGCCGCAAGGGGCGAAAAGCTGCTCGTATTCCTGAACGATGGGCCTGTGAACAGGGCAAGGCATTATGACGCAATCTCATCGATTGGTCATCTGTGACGGCCAAGTATAGATCTGGGGACACGTCTGCAGCCTGGGCGGATTACGTGACCCTTCCGGACTTTGCACGGGTAATCCGCACATCACTTCAGAAGGCGACTTCCCCTCAAGATGCATATGTAAATGCGACGCCCTTTTATCGCGCGCTATCCGAGGGGCGCCAATTTCCGCATGGCCTCAGAATCCGAGGACCGACAGACCTAGCACAGGGTCCGCTATGTTTACAAGCCAGCCTCAAGACTTGTCCAGATCCTTCACGATTTGCCCGTCAGTTCCGGGAACAGCGGCCGCAGTTGGTTTATCTCCTGCCAACCCGCTCCGGCTCTGACGGACGCGACACTCAAGTCCCCGAAGAATTCATCCAGAGCGGCGGCCCTTTCCTGTGCCAACGGAGGCGAGCAGTAGTCTTCTTCCTCCCATGTGGCATAACCGTCCTCGCGAAGCCGCGCCTTTCGAAGCGAATAAGTAAGTGCCTTGCCGAAAGGCCGCATTGATATGTATGCGTTGTTGCGCAGATTGCCTAGAAGCTCTTCCATCAGGTCGGACTTCGGTTTCGCGGTCACCAGGTAATGTGCCATGTCGTTTCCCACTGATTAGATGCAACTGCGGGCCAAGCGATTCGCAGAGCGCCGGATCATTCGGGATCGTAAGCGACGGAGACCCAGTTGCTCGACAGGCGCCGCAACGGTCAGTCCACAGGCGCCATGATGGCTCGACCGCTCAATTGACGGGAAACGCGCTTTCCGCGATTTGAAGCGCAGCGCGACTTAGATGATTACTCGTGTGTGACGGCCCAGCGTTTGCTAATGGGTCCCGGGCTCAGAGGGCTGGAATTCCTCTACGCTGCCCGCCTACCCGTTCGCTACCTTCCGGATAGCGAGAATCTTGATGAATCTGGGAGCCTACTGAACCATGATTGGTTGCACAACCTATTTTGAAATTGTTCTTCAGGAGAGGAACTGGTTTAGGCGAGCTTGCGAGCGTCAATTGTGGGCACTCGGGCCGAAGTCGATTTTGGTATCCACCTTGGTGCGCCGGAAGTTCACATTTTGCATCGATTCAGTTATCGTCCGATCGAAGAAGAACAAAGCGCGCACGCGGAACTCCGTTCCGTAACTCGAAGGAAACCAGATATCTTGGTCGACGCGTGCGTATTGGATGTTGAACCCTAGGCCTGGCACATTCGTACCCAGCATGTCGCGTACGACAAAGGGCAGCTTTCGCGAAAGCCTTGTGTAGATGGTGACTGGCTGGAGTTCGTCCGCATCAATTACCGCTTCGCCCTTCCAGGCATACTCGTTCTTATTGATAGGGCGAAACTCAATGACGTAAGCCTTCCGTCGATTCACAAATCGCTCGCCATCAAGTTGGAACGTGTACTTCTTCTGCTCATCCGTCGTAAGCGGAAAGAGGTCTTTGTCGATGCCGTCACGACCATCAGCGTCCGAGTCATCATCCACTGTTATGTTCAGTCCATTAACGCTTGGAACCGGCTCACCTTCGAACGGATGATAATCTCCGTTTTTCCAATATCGCCCGTTCACTGAAATCAGCTTCTTCTCCGTTTTTTTGGGGCCCGGAGCTACCGACCATGTCCAAAACTCTTCTTTCAAAAGCTTGCCGCTTTTTTCTCGCGTTATTCGGTGCATCGTCTGCTCGTAGACGAACTCGTTTCGAGCCTTTTGTTCCCGATCCTGATTCTCCGCCACCCGATGCATAATCTCAGAAGCATTCGGCTCCAGCGCTTTCGGCGACCCTTCAGCTAAGAGAGCGAGCACGGCTATCACCGCAATGCACATTTTCAAGCAGCATCCCCCAAGGCAAATACGCAATAGCGCGCGGGTTAGGTCCATAAATCTGTTTAACTCGCTCGCCGACGCCAATCCACCTCACGAACCTTAGCGAAGCGGCACATGAACATGCTACGTCACGAGTAAGGATACTTTGTGAGCCGATTCTAGGCGATCCAGTTCGCCATCGTTCGATCGCAGTCAGGATTCGTCGCGCAAAACGGCCTGCTGTTTGGTAATCCGCCTGGAGCCGAGTGGCAGACCGATTCCCCTACGCTGCCTGACAACTCAAGAGCGACATCAAATTGCGTGCGCTCGCAACCGTACCATCGTCGTCGCCTCCTGGTTCTGTCGAATCACTGATCGAAGGGAGACTGCCCGGGCTAACGGCACGAAGGTGCTTTATTGGCGGCAGCCCAGTTGCGCTCGTAATTCTGCTCGTGCGCCTGCACCGGAGGCAGGCCCGTGGTTGGGCGAATTGGCCCGATTGTTCATTCTTCTTCTTCCAATCAGCATAGCGATCCGCGGCTGACGGTTGTAGAGCCAGACCGAAGATCGCGAGGATCAGGCAATAACTTCGCAGGATCAGGATATCGCTTCAGCCCTCGCCGTCGGTAGCCTGGAGAAGAGGACGACAAGTTCATGCACAAACGCAAGCTCGGAAAGGCCGGCCTGGAGGTTTCCGCGATCGGTCTCGGCTGTATGGGAATGAGTTGGTCTTATGGGCCGCCCAAAGACAAACAGGAGATGATTGCGCTGATGCGCGCGGCCGTAGAGCGCGGAATCACCTTCTTCGACACCGCCGAAGTCTACGGACCCCTAATCAACGAGGAGCTTGTGGGTGAAGCGCTCGCTCCGTTCCGCGGACAGGTCGCGATTGCGACTAAGTTCGGATGGGAGCCGAACCCGAACGACTCCGATAAGTGGACGGCGCTGAACAGCCGGCCCGAGCACATCAAGCAGGTTGCTGAGGGATCGCTCAAACGCCTGAGGGTCGATGCGCTCGATCTTTTCTATCAGCACCGTGTCGATCTCAACGTGCCGATCGAAGAGGTAGCGGGCGGCGTGAAGGATCTCATCCAACAAGGCAAGGTGAAGCACTTCGGTCTGTCTGAAGCAGGGGCCGAAACCATCCGGCGCGCGAACGCAGTTCAGCCGGTGGCTGCTCTGCAGAGTGAGTACTCATTGTTTTGGAGAGAGCCGGAAGGAGAGATCATTCCTACGCTTGAGGAACTTGGGATCGGGTTTGTTCCATTCAGTCCGCTGGGGAAGGGCTTTCTGACTGGGAAGATCACGCCGGAAACCACGTTCGACAGCACCGATTTTCGTAGCACCGTTCCTCGATTTCGGGAAGAAAATCGGAAAGCGAATCAGGCGCTCGTGGATGTGGTGACTGACTTTGCAAGACAGAAGAACGCGACTCCGGCGCAAATCGCGCTCGCATGGCTGCTCGCAAAACAGTCTTGGATTGTTCCGATTCCCGGCACGACGAAGCTCGATCGGTTGGATGAGAACCTCGGCGCCTTGAACGTGGAGCTGACGTCCGAGGACGTCGCGGCAATCGAGGCGGCTTCGTCCCACATCAAACTAGAAGGGGCCCGCTATCCGGCGTTTCATGCAGCTCTCGTAGGCCGCTAGAACGCACGGAGAAAAAGTGCCGTGAAAGCGATGCGGATGGTACTTGTTGCCACGAACGCCGTCACACGCTAACCCGGCGCCGCAGTAGCAGCGCGGCAAGGAACAGGCAATAAAGCGCCGCGCTGCCGTGCACCGGGAACGCGTAAGCGGCATGTCCGCGAGCGTCGGCGAGCGAGAGACTTAGATCGCAGAGCGGCTCGATCGTGGCCACCGCCACGAAGGCGCCCAACGCCCGGCGCTCGCCCCGCGCAATCAGCAAAAAGATCACTACCGCACTGGCGAGGTCGCGGTCCGCCTTCACACGCAGGTAGAAAAGATCGGTCGAATCCATCACGGGAATGCCGAAGCCGCGCGCCGCTTCGGCTGGGGCCACGAAGCCGCGAAGGGCGAGGAAGAGGAGAAATAGGCCTAATAGCGCCGCCAGAGCGAGCTCGAAACGCGAGAAGGTCTTCACAACTCGAAGGTACCTTGGGACGCTCCGGTGGCGCCATAATCGAGGCGCTCAAGCTCATATCTAAGACTCTCAAAGAGCAAGAGCCTCGCTGCACCCCTGCGTGAGAGTAAAATGATGACGCGATGGGATTCGACATCGATGTGCTGGCCAGCGTCATCGAGCAGAGCGGTTTGAGAGGGCGCGTCTATTGTCGATCCCTGGGGCGCGCCCCTTGGGGTCTCGACTTCGATGGTGGAACTGCCGATGGCAGCCTGTTTCATCTGGTGGTCTCAGGCGCGTGCTGGTTCCTCCATGGCAAGAAGCGAACACAACTGGTGTCCGGCGACGTGATTCTCATCCCTCGCGGACAACGTCACGCGTTGGCGGATGATCCGCGCTCGCCGCGCATCCGGCTAGCGGACTGGCTCGCAAGTCAGGGGGGCGAGAATGTGGGCGGCGCGATGCGGCGGCTTGGCAGCGTAAGCGGCACGGAGGCAGAGGTGCTGTGCGGCGTCTATGCACATTCGCGCGGTGTGGCGCGACAACCGGTTCTGGATCTACTTCCCGATTGGCTCCACGTACGGGCGCGAGGAGGTCGCGCCAACGCGGAGTTGGAAGCAACCGTATCATCGTTGCGGGCCGAGAGCGCCATGGGCGCACGTGGCAGTACTCTCATCGTTTCGCGTCTGTTGGACATCTTGTTCGTGCAAATCGTGCGAGCATGGGCGGACGCGAACCCCGCCGGGGCCGGTTGGATCGGGGCGCTGCAAGATCCGGTGCTCGCACAGGCACTGGCGGCGATGCACGGCGCGCCCGCACGCAAATGGGAGGTAGCGTCGCTCGCACGACGATGCGGCTCGTCGCGTGCGACGCTGGCGCGCAAGTTCAAAGCACAGGTGGGACAAGCCCCGCTCGCCTACCTCACCCAGCTCAGATTGGAACTCGCTGCTCATAGCCTCGCCACATCTCGCGATGGACTGGCCGCTGTGGCCGCCTCGGTGGGCTACAGCTCAGAGTTCGCGTTCAGCCGCGCGTTTCGCCGCGCCTTCGGAAAGCCTCCGGCCGCGTTTCGTGATTCCCGGCCCGCAAGCCCGGCCCGTTGAAAATCGCTAGTCGTGGGTCGAGGACTGTTGCAGCTTTTCATACAACAGGCGTCGTTGAATGCCGAGTCTGCGCGCCGCATCGGACTTATTGCCCCCCGACGAGCGGAGCGCGCGTTCAATCAAGTGCCGCTCCCAACGCGCCACCGACTCATGGAACGGAAGATTCTCCCAGGCGCGCCAATCTTCGGAGCGTTGACTGCTCGCCACGCGCAACGCATCTTGAACGTTCTTGCCCGTAATTGGCAATCCTCCTGCTTGCACGGCCAGCCTATTCATAAGATGCTCCAACTCGCGAACGTTGCCTGGATACTCGTAGGATTCGAGCACCGTCTTGGCATCGGTCGTCAATGCGGGCGCAGGCGTTTGCGTCTTCTGCGCAAACCGCTCCAGGAAATATTCACTCAAAAGTAAGATGTCCGCTCGCCGCTCGCGCAACAACGGTAACTGCACATGATAAGAGTTCAGCCGGTAGTAAAGATCGGCTCTGAATCTTCCCTGTTCTACTTCCGCCGCAAGACTGCGATTCGTCGCGGCAATGACTCGTACGTTCGCCTGCATCGGCCGCGAGCCGCCCACGCGCTGAAACGTTCTCTCCTGCAAGACCCGCAGCAGCTTTGGCTGCACCGCCAGGGGCATCTCCCCAATTTCATCCAGAAAGAGAGTTCCATTCTCGGCCTGTTCGAAACTGCCGATGCGTTGCGAACCCGCTCCCGTAAAGGCGCCCCGCTCATGCCCAAACAGTTCGCTTTCGACCAGGTCCTCCGGAATCGCCGCGCAATTGACCGCCACAAACGGACCCTTACCGCGACGGCTGCTGCGATGCAGCACCTTGGCGACCACCTCTTTCCCCGTCCCGGTAGCCCCTTCCAGCAAAACAGTCAAATCGGTCTGCGCCACCTGCCCAACCTTCTTGAACGCATCGATCCAAACCGCCGACCTGCCGATCAACTGCTCCTCATGACCCTGGATCGTGTCGGCGCGGACGGATAGCCGGCCGTCGCGGAACCGCTCGCCTTGGAGGCGCTCCAAATTCTGCTGCAACGACATATGCTCAAGCGCTCGCTTAACCGTGCTGAGCACGGTATGAAGATCAACCGGCTTTACCAGAAAATCGTAGGCGCCCGCTTGCATGGCCTGTACCGTACTCTCCGCGTCTCCATACGCGGTGAGAACAATAACCGGAACCGATCGAATCAGCCCTTCTTGCTGCATTGCGCGCAGAACGTCCAGACCTCCTGCGGGCGCCATTCGCCAATCGCATAGCGCCACGTCCGGCGCTGCGCTCCGCAACAATTGAATCGCCTCTTCGCCGTTCGAAGCCTGCGCTACCTCGTGACCTTCGCCTAAGAACAACTCCGCAAGCGTCTCTCGCAAACTTTGGTCGTCGTCAATCAGAAGCACCGTGGCCATTAGTTTTGTTCCTGCTTAACTTGCCTGCTGAATTCCAGCCGCACCACGGCTCCGCTTGCGCCGTTGCTCAGTAGAATTTTTCCGCCAAGCGCCTGCAATATTTCGTTACAAATCGCCAAGCCAAGTCCCGTGCCTTTCGCTCGCGTCGTGAAAAACGGCTCCAGCCCGCTTCGTAACGCCTCTTGCGAAAAGCCCCCGCCGTTGTCCCGCACCTCTATCCAGTTCTGCCCCTCGTCCTGCCCGCACGCGATCGTGATTTCTGCCGAGGCAATCTTCCTTTCGGTGAGTTGATGAACAGCGTTCTCGATCAGGTTGTCTAGAACCTGCTGCACACGCGCTTCATCGGTCATCACTATCGCTCTACCATCGCCCCGGCGGCAGAACGTAATCGCCTCCGCGCGTGCTTGCCATCGTTCGACCGCCTCGGCGCACGGTTGGCAGAGATCCGTCTCTTTCAGGTTCGGTCGCACCGGACGTGAAAAGTTCAGCAGCCGCTCTATCGTTGCATCCAGCCGGTCAACTTCGGCGAGAATGACGTTCGCAGTCTGCACCGTAGGCTCATCGCTCGTCCTTCTTTGCGCCATTTGCGCCCGCAGCCTTATGGTCGCAAGCGGATTGCGCAAATCGTGGGCGACGCCCGCCGCCAGTTGCCCCACCGCCGCCAATCGTTCGCTCTGGCGGAGTCTCGTCTGCAATTCGCGCTCTCGTTCGAACTGGCTTCTAAGGGTAGCTCTGAGCCGCTCCAAGCCGTCCATCACTCGGTGAAACTCTGCCAGACCCACTCCCGCGCGTGGTTCGTTGGCACTCAGGTCCCTTTCCATACCCGCCAGCCGATTCAACAAAGCATGCGTACCTCGATCCACCTGCCGCAGCACCGCAAACGCCAGAATCACCGTGATGCAGGCCACGATCCCAAACCCAAATGCGCTCCATAGCAGAGCGCGCTTGCGGTCGGTCTCCGCGTCCGCAAGCCGCTGCATCAGCCATGCAGCCCCCACCGGCCGGCCCACGCAATCCGTCGTTTCGCAAACCGGCGCCGCAATAAACAGCACCACATCGTGCGTTCCATCAAACCGGCTCTCCTGCATCTTGGCCTGGCTCAGCGCCGCTGCCGCCAGGTTCGCAATCAGCGGTGTCTCGCGCGCCGGTAACACCTTCGTGTCTCCCGGTCCTTCGTGCGTAGGGAACGCATAGCCCACTAGTGGCGGCTCGCCTTGGCGGAAGTAACCGCCTTCAATTCCCGTCTCATCTTGCAGCACTCGCGCGGTCAGCGCCGTGAGTTGTGGATCGCCTCTGATGGCGGGTGGTTTCGGGGGCGGCCGCTGTCCTGGTGGCTTCGGAGGCGGCGGAGGCGGCATCACAGCCGCGCGTTCGCTCAAGCCGATGCTTCGATCCGAACGCGTTTCATAAGCATGCGCCAGCGCCCGCACCACGGCCTCCAGATGCTTATTCGACTGGGCAACCAGGTTGGCTTGCGAGCTCCGCAGCACCCCGATCAGAAGCAGCAGCGTTACCGCAAGCAGCACCACTACCGTACCTGCCAAAAACGTCACTCTTCCCCGCAGGCTCGGCGCTCTCCACGCCAACGCTCTCGCTTCCGAGTTGCCCATGTGCAATCGCTACCGCAACTGAGACGCCGAAGCCGACATTACTGATTCGTAAGTTCCCGCAGCGTTTCGTTTCCCTGTCTCCGCTGTTCTGAGTGTTTCGCGAACAGTCCAGCGCACTAAAATCGTACAGTCACCCGCGCCGCCTTGCTCAAAGGCCAGCCAAGCGCGCCCAAATGATCGTAAATCGTCCTTCGTCTCTTTGGCCGCACGCTTGCCCTATCCAGGCCGCATGAGCGCGCCTGCCATTCCAGCTCATCTCGCCGAGGCTAAGCCGCGCCGCGTGAGTCTCCGTGCGCTCGAGTGGACCAACTTCTTTCTGGCGGATGTGCAAGCCGGTCTTGGTCCATTTGTAGCCGCTTATCTCGCGGCCCTCGGCTGGCAGGCAGGCGCTGTCGGCCGCGCTCTTACCTTCGGGGGCGTCATGACCGTCGTTCTTCAAACTCCCGCCGGCTGGGTGGTCGATCGAGCTCCCCACAAACGCCTCATCCTTGTAGCGGGAACAGTTGTTCTCGCGCTCGGCGCTGTGCTGCTTGCCACCGATGGAGCCGCATCCAAAATTTACGCCGCCCAAGGCCTTATCGGCATCGCCGGTCCGTTCCTCGGGCCCACCATCGCCGCCATCACGATGGGGGTCGCCGGCCCAAAGCTCTTCGATTGTCAGTTTGGCCGCAATCAGGCGTTCAATGCAGCGGGCAACCTGTTCGCCGCCGCTGTCATCGCACTTGTCAGTCAGCAGCTTGGCAATCGCGCCATCTTCGTTTGTGCTGCTGCCCTCACCCTGCCCACCATCGCGGCTGTTCTCTTGATTCGCAAAGACGATATCGATCTCGATCTAGCCCGCGGCGCAAGCTCGCAGAAGGACCGGCCAGCCAGCGCCGATATCTCCATCTTCTCCCTTGCTCGGGACCGTGTCTTACTGGCCTTTCTCGCCTGCGCCCTCCTGTTTCACCTCGCCAATGCGGCCATGCTGCCGCAATTGGGCGAACTGCTCGCCCGGGGTTCCGCCCGCGCGGCTGCCCCTTTCATGAGCGCCTGCGTCGCAATCACCCAACTGGTTCTGCTGCTCACCGCTGCCTACGTAGGTCGTCTGGCCAATCAACGCGGCCGCAAATGGCTTCTACTCTTTGGCTACGCTGCCTTGCCCGTACGCGCTGTGCTCTATACCGTTTTTCACGCCGTCGCCGCTCTTCTGGCAGTGCAGATTCTCGATGGCATCGCAAACTCAATCTTCGGCGTGGTCTCCATTTTGGTAATCGCCGATCGCACCCGCGGATCGGGACGTTTCAATCTTGCGCAAGGAGCGTTAGCCACCGCCGTCGGCCTGGGCGCAGCCTTCAGTAACACCTTGGGGGGCATCTTGATGGAACGCTCCGGCTATCGTGTCTCGTTCCTCGCGCTTGGCGCTGTGGCCGCTCTCGCTTTCTTGTTGCTTCTATTCCTGGTCCCGGAAACCGGTCAACCCACACACGCCTCAATACAAGACGCCTAAAGATGACTACTCACACTCCGCCGTCCGATACCACCAACCGCTCCCGTCCTGTCAGTTGGATTCACATCGGCGACACCCACATCACGCGCCCGGGCGACTCAAGCGATCTCGCTCTCGGCCAGATCGTCGGTGAGATCAACGATGTTTACGCGCCCGCCGGCATCGATTTCGTCTTCCTCCCCGGAGATATCGCCGACAACGGCAGCGCCGCTGCGTATCGCGCCGTGCGCGCCCACCTCGACCGCCTCAAAGCGCCCTGGTACGCAATCGTCGGAGATCATGATGTCCACGAGCGCAGTTTTGCCAACTTCCAAACCTATGTCTCTTCCACGCTCCACGGCGCATTCACTGTTGGCGACTATCGCTTTCTTCGCCTGAACGCATTTTCAGAACCCAGGCCCGACGCCTTCATCGTCGACGACCAACAACTACGCTGGCTCGAGGAGCAACTGCAGCAATCAAGCGCGCGTGGCATACAGGCTGTGCTCCTGCTTCATTGCTACCCCAGTGATTTGAAGCAAGGAGGCACGCGGCTGAGCGAGTTGCTGCGCCGCTTCCCCGTTCTGTTGATAGACATGGGACATACGCATTACAACGAAATCAGCAACGATGGCGACGTGCTCTACTGCGCGACCCGCTCCACGGGACAAATTGAAGAAGGTCCCCCCGGTTACTCCGTTATCAGCATCGATGAAGGCGTAGTCAGCTGGCACTTTGTTCGACTCGGCTCGCCTGCTCTGGTCGCCATTACCCATCCCGCCGACCACCGTCTGTCGACCACGCGTACCGGTGTTGCGCCAATGTCGCAAAGGTTAGCCGTGCGCGCCAAGATCTGGTCCTCTTCATCGGTCAAAGCAGCTCGCGCGCTTCTGAAAACCAGAGAAGTCGCTCTGTACCAGCGGGATGAAGTGTTATGGGAGGGCGTACTCGACACAGTAGGAATGCAGGAAGGCGTTCACCGATTGCTTGTGACTGCACAGGACAGCGCAGGGACACAGCTTGCCAGCGACATTTGGATCTCGTTAGGAGATCGCCCCGAGCGAAATCATTCGCCCATCGACCAGGAGAACGCTATCGGCGCCTGGCCCGAACGCGACATTTTGGGCACGCAGCTCGGCCCCAATAAGAACGGCCACAAGTGGTGAACCTTACCTCGGCAAGTTCCATCCTCATCCTCGCCATCTCCGCTCTCAGCATCCTGCTGATGCTGATGCGCCCCCGCAACATTCCCGAGGTCTACTGGGTCGGTTCGGGCGCGCTTCTGCTGGTCTTCTTTCGTTTAATTCCTCTGCCCCTGGCCGGCCGCGCCATCGTGGAGGGCTCCGATGTCTACTTTTTCCTCATCGGAATGATGCTGCTCTCGGCTTTGGCTCGTGACAACGGCATCTTCGATTGGGTCGCGTCGGTGGCGACGCAAGCCGCCAAAGCCTCTGCCCTCCGCCTCTTCACTCTCATCTATGCCGTCGGAACCATCGTCACCGTCTGCATGTCGAACGATGCCACCGCTGTCGTGTTGACACCCGCTGTGCTGGCCGCCGTGCGCCGCTCAAAAGCCGAGCCTCTGCCGTTTCTCTTCGCCTGCGCGTTCATCGCCAACGCGGCGTCCTTCGTTCTTCCCATATCCAACCCGGCCAATCTAGTGGTGTTTCATTCCGGCTTGCCTTCCCTGGGGCGCTGGCTCTTGGCCTTCTTCCTTCCGTCTCTGCTCTCCATTGCCGTCACGTTTCTGGTGCTGCGTTGGTACTTCCGAAAAGATCTAAGCAACTCCATTGAGATCTCTAAAGAAAAAGCGGAACTCAAGCCGGAAGGAAAGCTCGTGCTTGCCGGCCTCGCCCTCGTCGTCGTCGTACTTCTGGTTATGTCGTCGCTCAAGAAGGATCTCGGCCTTCCCACGTGTATCGCGGCGTTAGTCGTCACCGCGGTGGTCTGCGTCCGTAACAAGACCAACCCTCTTCCGTTCGCAAAGGAGATCAGCTGGGGCACGCTCGGCCTGGTCGCCGCCCTGTTCGTTCTGGTCGACGCGGTAGAAAGTCTTCACATTCTCCGCCTGATGCAAGCGGCGCTCCAGAACGCGCAGGCGCTCGGAGAAAACACGGGTTCGCTGGTCGTCGCCTTTGTCGTCTCTATCGCTAACAACCTGGTAAACAACCTTCCCCTCGGCCTCATGATGGGCAACACACTCACCGCCATGCACACCAAGGGTCTGCTCGCCAACGCCGTGCTGATCGGCGTGGACCTCGGCCCCAATCTCTCCGTAACCGGCTCGCTCGCAACCATTCTTTGGCTCCTCGCCCTACGCCGCGAAGGGCTCGATGTCAGCGCGCTGGACTTTCTGAAAGCCGGCGCCATCGCCATGCCGTCCGCTCTAGTCGCTGCCATGGCTGGCGCATTTGCCTTGCATGCCTTCGGAATTCGCTAGACAAGAATCGAAAGGACTCATCCCAAAATGAACGCAACCTGGATCATTCCGTTTATCATCCTCGGCGGCGCGCTACAAACCTGTGGCGCCGCTATGAACGGACAGCTCAATAAATATCTGGTCAATCCGTACCTGGCCTCCACCGTCTCGTTTGCCGTAATCACGTTCTTCTTTGTGGCGGTCTTTTTCGCCGTGCCCCATCCTCTTCCCACCATGGACGACCTGAAGAATCTACCTTGGTGGGCTGTCTTCGGTGGATTAGTAGGCGCGGTTCAGGTCTTCGCCGGCCTCACCCTCGTCGGTCGCGTAGGCGCGGGAACGTTCATGTCCGTGACTGTCTCGGCAGCGTTGGTCGCCTCGCTGCTCATCGATCACTTCGGCTGGTTTCGTATGGACGTCCACTCCGTCACCCCGCTACGCGCCCTTGGCGGCTTGCTCTTGATCAGCGGCGCTGCCTTGGTGACAAAGGCGTAGCCACTCGGAAGCTTCATGCCTTGGACGAGTGTGTCCGTTGTGTTCAAACGAACGGGGTGAGAGAGAGCGGACAATAGTGCGATTGACCGGCTTGGGCGGTCGGAGCGGGAACCCGGCGGCCTGAAAACGCGTCGAAGACTGAATGCGGCGGGCGGCGTTGGCGATGGTGGTTTGGAGCTCGGTGGTTGCCGGGCAGGATGTTGTGACATGGCATAACGATGTGGCGCGAACGGGGCAGAATTTACGGGAGACCGCGCTCACGCCCGCAAACGTCAATACAAAATCGTTTGGCAAATTGTTTAGGATCGCGGCCGATGGGAAGGTGGATGCGGAACCGCTGTACGTGCACGGGCTGGAGATGCCGAACCGGGGAGCTCGGGATGTGCTGTTCGTCGAAACCGAGCATGACACCGCTTCCGCATTCGACGCCAATTCGGGAGAGGCGTTCTGGCATGTGCGGTTACTGGGGGCGGGCGAAACGCCATCGGACAACCGGAACTGCAGCCAGATCACGCCCGAGATTGGGATTACGGCAACGCCTGTGATCGATCGGCAACAGGGGCCGCATGGAGTCCTCTACGTGGTGGCCATGAGCAAAGATGCGCAGGGGCAGTACCACCAGCGGCTTCATGCGCTCGATTTACAGAGCGGCGCGGAACGGCTGGGCGGACCGGTGGAGATTCGGGCCAGCGATCGCGACGCGCCGGCATTCGATCCGAAGCTATACGCGGAGCGGGCGGCGCTGTTGCTGGTGCACGGGACGCTGTTTCTGACGTGGACTTCGCATTGCGACATCGGCCGTTATAACGGCTGGGTGATGGCATACGAGGCGCGCACTTTGAAGCAGAAGGCGGTGCTGAACCTGACGCCGAAGGGGGAGGAAGGCGCGATCTGGCAATCCGGCGCGGGACCGGCGGCGGATTCGGAGGGGAACGTCTACGTGATGTTGGGCAACGGCGACTTCGATACGTCGCTCGACGCGAGCGGATTTCCGGCGCGGCGCGACTTTGGAAATTCGTTCGTGAAGATCAGGGAAGGGGCAGGCGGCTTGGAGGTTGCCGATTACTTTACGATGTTCAACGTAGAGGCTGAGAACGACGGCGATGGAGATCTGGGATCGGGCGGGCCGCTGGTGCTGCCGGACATGACAGACGCGCGCGGCGCGATCCGGCATCTGGTGGTGGGCGCCGGGAAAGACGTGAACATTTACCTGCTGGATCGTGATGCGATGGGCAAGTTCAACGCTAAGCGGAACAATGTTTATCAAGAGATCTCAAGGGCGTTTCAACATCAGTACGCGAGACCGATTCCGGCGTATTACAACGGCATGCTTTACTACGCGACGACGGAAGACCCGCTGAGGCAGTACCGGTTCGAAAAGGCGCGGCTCAAGCCGGCGCCGGTTTCGCAGAGCGGGATGAAGTTCGTTTATCCGGGGGCGTCGCCGAGCATTTCGGCAAATGGGACGCGGGACGGGATCGTTTGGGTGCTGGAGAACAAAGATCCGGCCGTGTTGCATGCCTACGATGCAAACGATGTGTCGCATGAACTTTATAGCAGCAACCAGGCGTGGTTTGGGCGAGATCATTTCGGCGCGGGGAATAAGTTTATAACGCCGATGATTGCGAACGGGAAGGTGTACGTGGGGACGACGGACGGCGTGGGAGTGTTCGGGTTGCTGAAGAAGTAGGGCGGGCGGCTATTGCGCGCGCCATTGGAGGACGCGCAGCGCCCGAAGCGTATTCCAGCGGCTGGGAGCGCCGGGCGATTCGTCGAGGGAAAAGGCGAGGCCCTCGCAGTAGGCACGATCAAGAAGCCAGCGGCCGTCGGGCTGGCGCTTGGTCTCGACCATTTGAACAGCCTCCCGCATGCGCGGGCCGGGGCGCGCGTGGGCGCTCCTGAAATAATCGAGCGCGCGGAGGATGTCGTAGTGGTAGCGCGGGGGGAAAGCGAGTTCGAGGAACTCGGGGTTTACGATCTCGCCAGTTGAGAGGCGGCGGCAGAGGGAGCGAGCGAGCAGATACTCTTCGGCGCGATGGCGGGCGGCGGCGATTTCCGGCTCGGAACCGAGAGCGCGTTCGTATTCGAGCAGGCCTTCGAGAACGCAGATGGTGGTGTGGAAAGAAGAGCGGGTACTCTTGGGCGCTTCGCAGTTCCAGCCGCCGTCGGCGAGTTGTTCCGCGAGAAGGCGCTGAGCGAGGCTTTCGAGGGGGCGGCCGAAGTAGGCGCCGAGCGCGAGCACGCCTCCGTTGATGCAGGGCTCGACTTCGCCCTCAAAGAACGTGTTCCCTCCGGTGCTGGACGGGCGGAGATCCCAGCGGCCGCCGAGGTCGTTAAAGCGCAAGTTCGTTTCGAGGCGCGCCGCGGCGGCGGTGACGGAGGGCGAGGCGGGGTCGACGCCGGTTGCGCGCAGGAGCTGCATGGTGAAAAGAGTGGTGAGCCACGCGGGGGCATCGTCGCGGCGCCAGGACCCATCGGGCTGCTGGGAGGCGAGAATCGCGGCGCCGAGACCTTCGTTTGCGACGCGCGCGCGTTCAGCCGCGACCTCCGTCGAAGAGGCGTTTGTGAGATCGCGCAGAGCTTGCCAACGAATGGCGGGATCGGAGGCGAGGAGCCAATCGAGAGGATTCACGAGGCTATGATAAGCGTTTGACCATCCGGATCGTTCTTTTATCGATCGCCGCGGCGGCGAGTGCTTTCGGCCAAGCGGCGACGCACCCCACGGCGCGGGAGATCGTCGCGTTGATTGAGAAGAACACGAATGTGCCTTGGCAAGGGGAGACGGTCGATACCTTCAAAGCCGGAGACCCAGACACGCCGGTCACGGGCATTGCGACGGCGATGATGGCCACCTTCGAGGTGCTGAAGACGGCAGTCGCCGAGAACGCGAATCTGGTCATTACGCACGAACCCACGTTCTACAGCCACCTGGATAGCACCGCTTCGTTCGAAGCCGCCAACGACTTGGTCTGGCGCGAGAAAGAGAAGTTCATCGCCGAACACCATCTGGTGATCTGGCGCTTTCACGACCATTGGCACAGGATGAAACCGGACGGCATTCTGAGAGGCATGGCCGATGCGCTGCAGTGGGAGGGGAACGAGAACGTAAGCGATCCGAATCTGTTCTTACTGCCTCCGATTACGGTTGGCGATTTGGCCAGGATGATTCAGCAACGGATCGGCATCAAAACGCTTCGAGTGGTGGGCAACCCCGATCTTGAAGTGACACACGTCGCGCTACAACCGGGCGCGGCCGGCAGCGAGCGCCATCTAGCGCTGCTCAGACGCGACGATGTGGAAGCATTGGTGATCGGCGAGGTACCGGAATGGGAGACGATCGAGTACGTTTCGGACGCGGCGGCACAAGGACGTCCTAAGGCGCTTATCCTAATGGGACATATCGAATCGGAACAAGCCGGCATGGCATACTGCGCCGCGTGGCTGAAGACGTTCATACACGATGTTCCGGTGCGGTTCGTGGTCACGCCTGAGCTGTACTGGCAGCCGTAAAGGGCGCAGCCGCTTAGCGCGAGAGGGCCGGCGCGGCCTCAAGACGGTGATCCGGGCGAGAGGAGAGGACGCGCCGCACGATGTCGAGTAATTCGGCGGTGCGGTGCTCCCAACTGAATTCGCGGGCGACTAGCGCGTGAAGATTCGCAAGGCGCGGCTCGAATTCTTCGGGACGAGATAAGAAGCGAACAATGTGGGCGGCGAGCGATTCCGGGGATGAGGCGACAAGCATCTGGCGGGCCGCTTCGGGGCCGAGGAATTCGACGGCCATGGGAGTTGCGGCAACGTAGGTACGGTTAATGAGCGCCTCGACTACCTTGTTCTTGAAGCCGCCGCCCATAATCATGGGCGCGATGTAGAGGGCGCTGGAGGCGAGCTCGGCGGCCATGTCCTGGACGAATCCGGTGACGCGGATGCGGCCGCTCGCACGGTTGAGCAACTGAGGCACCGGGTTCGCGCCCGCGACGACGAATTCGGCGTCGGGATAAGAGCGAAGGACGAGCGGGAAGACATGATCGATGAACCAAAGAGCGCTCTCATAGTTCGGCGGGAAATTCATATTGCCGGAGAAGATGAGGCGGCGGGGCGTCTTAGGGGGGCGATCGCCGGAGGAGGCGGGCGCGACACCGTTCAAGAGCGTGAAGTTCTTGCGAGGAGCGCCGTTGATGCGATCGAGCGTCTGCTTATCGACTGGCGATACAGCGATGTTCGCATCGGCGCGGCGCGAGTAATAGCGTTCCTTGAGAAACGATTCGATGAGCTCGCGAGCGCTGGCGGGTATGGCGCGAAAGTTGCGATTCTGCCAGAGAACTTTAAGCTCGCGCAGGCGGTAAAGGGTATAGGAGTCGCCGAAGTCGACGATGCAGGGCAGTTGGCGCGCGAGGCGGGAAACGAGGAAAAAGAGGCGGCGGTTGGAGAAGAGGCAGACATCGATTTCAAGACGGCGCGCCAATTCGCGGGATTCGTTTACGAGGAGCGATTGCTCGGAACACAGGAAGAGATTGGCGAGCGAGGGCAGGAGGGCGAGGGTTGCAAGGCGATTCTTGAAAGGGGAGGGGCGATAGGAGCACTCGAAGAAATCGGTAATGTCGTCCGCGGCGCGGAGCTGGCCTAAGAACTCGCGCTCGCGACGGAAGTCTTCAGACCGAGCTTCGACCAGAAAATAGACGCGATGGCTAGCGGCAACGAGCCGGCGCGAATAGTTGATAAAGCGGAGCATGGCGCCGTGATGAAGCCGGGTCGAGTAATCGATGTCGATGACCCAGAGGAGATTGAGCGGGCGCGAAGAGAATTCGGACATCGGTTCCTAATATTGTTCGAGAAAAGCGACCACGCTGGGCTGCTGGGCGGCCTTGTTGGCGATGCAGACATCAATGCCTTCGAGGACCTGTCGCAGGACTCGCGGAGCGCCGGTGAAGCGCTCGACGCGGGGGCCGAGGAAATCCTGAAGGGCGGCTTTCGATTGCGCGTCGCAAAAGGAGCTGCCGACGAGGGGGAATTCGGCGCCGAAATCGAACCCGCCGCCGGTGGGGCGTTTGGCGGCGATCTCATCGAAGTGAGCCTTGAGGAATTCAAAGGCAAACATGCGGGTTTTTTCCTGGAGCTGGCCGTTGAAGAGCAGGCTGGCGCCTTCGATGAAGGGGATATCGCCATTGAGCAGCGCCTGCATGCCGGCCTGGATGGCGGCGGGATCGCGGAAGCGCTGCATGGCGCCGAGAATAAGGGCGCGATCGCGACGGTTCTGCGTGGCTTTCAAGACCGCGAGGAGGCGGTGGAACAGAGGCTCGCCGCCATAATACGCGGCGGTCCCGAGAGCCGGACTCACCATGGCCGGATCGACCGAGTTGTGGTCGGAAAGCCACTTATCGGCGAGGTCTTGTCCTTGCTTGGCAAGCTCCTGGTCTTCGGCGTAGGTGGCGATCCAGCGCAGGAGGTTGGGGCGAAGCAGGCGGTCATTATCATCTTCTCCCGATTTGGGGACCCATCCTAATTGGTGGGCGCGGGCCTGGAAATTCTTCAGCAGAAATCGTCGGTAGTTGGGCTCGAGATTTTCCGGAACCAGGTGACTGGAGGGCGCAAGGGCGAGATTGCCCGCATCCTGGACGACGTCGTGCTGGGGATCGTTGTGAAAAGTCGCGACTAAACCGAGGGCGTCGGCAGCGGTCAGGATGCCGCCGCGGGCAAGGGCGTCCGCGTTTCCCATAAAGTCGACACGCTCCGGGGCGCCGAGGCGATGGACGACATCTCCCTGGGTGAGAGCGGCGAGCAGGCGGGGCTCGTAGTCTATGCGGTAGTAACCAATGGCGTCGGCATTAGCCTGGACCCAGGCCGGGCAGGTCTTGGCGTGGGGGAGACGCCAATCGAGCGAGGGCTGAGTCATGAGGGTGCAGGCGTCTGTTCCGGTTTCGCCCGATCCATATCGGATGCAGACGGGAATGCCCCAGGTTTGATCGGACGGGGCTTTCGAGCCGAGCGGAAGATAGCGCTTCTGTTCCAGATGAAGGACGGGCGCTTGAGTGCAATCGAGCTTGAGGGAGATAAGAGGAACGCCGGCCTGATTCAGAAAGGACTTGAAGGGGGCGATGATTTCCTTCTTAGTAGAGGAACCGAGAGAGTCGAGGAACTCGGGCGCGGTGGCGTTCTTGAAGGCGTAGTGGAGCAAGTAGGAGTGAACGCCTGTTCGAAAGTCGTCGGGACCCATCCAATTTTCAAACATTCGAATAACCGCGGCGCCTTTGTTGTAAGTGATGGAATCGAACGCATTGCTGATGTCGTTCTTAGAGAGAATCTCCTGGCGGACTTTGCGGGCGGAGACAAGGCTGTCGCTGGTTTCCGCAGCTAGTTTGGAATTGGCGTCATCGACGCGAGTGCGCCATTCGGGCTTCCACTCGGAGAGGAGTTTCTGCTCCATCCAGGTGGCGAAGGCTTCGTTGAGCCAGATATCGTCCCACCAGGCTGTAGTTACTAAGTCGCCGAACCATTGGTGCGCGAGTTCGTGGGCGGCGACGGAGGCATATTCACGCTGGCGGGTGATGGTGTCGCGGCGCGGGTCGCCGAGTATGATGTTCTGGCCATAGGTGACCATGCCGGCATTTTCCATGGCGCCGAAGCCGAATGTGACGGGGACGGAGACTTCATCCGATTTTTCGTAAGGGTACGGGATACCGAAGTATTGTTCGAGGCGGCTGAGAATGGCAGCGGTGACTTCGGCGGCATATTTCGCTTCTTCGGCGTGGCCTTTGGGCGTGACGATGCGGACGGGGACATGGTTGACACCAGCGTTTCCGGCGGGAACGTAATCGAACGGGCCGACTGCGAAGGCGACTAAGTAACTGGGCAGCGGCTTAGTTTGTTTAAACGTGTAAGTGACGCGATCCCCTTGGGTTTCTTCGAGCTGAGGCGGCGTGTTACTGACGGCGGTAGTTTGTTTCGGGACAGAAATGGTGAGCTGCCACGGGACTTTGTATGAGGGCTCGTCGAAACACGGGAATGCGGCGCGGGCATCGGTCTGCTCGAACTGGGTGTAGAGGTAATCGTTGCCGTTGTCGTTCATGTGAAAGATGCCGGAGCTGTCCTGTTGACGGATGGCGCCGGTGTAGCGGATTTCGATTTGGGCGGGGCCGGTGGGAACTTGGGAATCGAAGTGGAGCGCGAGAAAGTCGTCGCCGGAGGGCTCGGCGCGGGCGGTCATTTGTTGGGAACCGGAGTGGAGCGTGGCTTCGCGAACCTGGATGTGATTGGCGTTGAGCCAGATGGTTTGAACGGGCTGCTTGACTTCGACCTGGATGGCGATGGCGCCAGTGAAGGAGGGCTGCGCGGGGTCCAGAGAGAGCGAGACGCGATAGCTGACGGGGGCGACGGTGTCGGGGAGGCGGAGAGTGGGGGCGGTTTGCGCGGCGGCGGCAAAGGAGGCATGGGCGAAAGCGAGGGCCGCGGCGAGGCAGAGGAAGCGACTGAGTGGGGCGGCTTTCATCTTCTTCAGCGTGCCACAGGGCCGCAGCGGCATGTGACGGGCGTGCGGTAATCTCCATTACTGGAGGTTCAAGGATGAAGGCTGTTGCACGCTGGGCATTGACGCTGGCCTTTGGGTGCGGCGCGATCGGCTATTCGCAGGCGGTTCCGCCGCAGAAGGCGAACATGCCGCCAGAGCAGTTTCACCAGGACGCGGCGGCGAGTCCGGACGTCGAGAAGCTGGAGGCGCAGCTTGCGAAGGATCAGAAGACGCTGCTGGACTGGGCGAATTTGGCGCGGTATCACGAGGACAACGCAAAGGTGAATCCGCCGATGGCGGGCGAGCGGCGAGTGGTGTTCATGGGCGATTCGATTACGGATGGGTGGGGGCGGTCGCAGGGGAGTCAATTTTTTCCGGGCAAGCCGTATATCAACCGAGGGATCAGCGGGCAGACGACGCCGCAGATGCTGATCCGTTTTCGCCCGGATGTGATTGCGCTGCAGCCGAAAGCGGTAGTGATTCTGGCGGGGACGAACGACCTAGCGGGGAATACGGGGCCGGAGACGCTGGATGAAATCGAAGGAAACCTGGAATCGATGGCGCAACTGGCGAAGGCGAACGGGATTCGCGTGGTGCTGGCGTCGGTGATGCCGGTGTGCGATTACATTCAGCCGCAGACGCAGCGGCGGGCGCCGGCGAAGATTGTGGCGCTGAATGCGTGGATCAAAGATTATTGCGCGCGGCACGATTGCGTGTACCTGGATTATTTTTCGGCCATGGTGGATGGGAGCGGGATGTTCAAACGCGAGCTGACGTATGACGGCTTGCATCCGAACAATGCGGGGTATGAGGTGATGGCGCCACTGGCGCAGCGGGCGATTGAGGACGCGTTGGGGAAGTAAGGGCCGGTTGATTTCCGGGGTAGCGCGATGTATAAGTAACTTAGGCATGATTGTAAACGAATTAGGTATCAGGGCGTGAGCCGGCCGTCGGACATGATTCAGGGGACGCTCGATTTGTTGATCCTGAAGACGATTTCGATTGAGCCGAAGCATGGGTGGGCAATCGCGAAGCGAATCGAGCAGGTGAGCGAAGAGGCGCTGCAGATAACGCAGGGAGCGCTCTACCCTGCCCTGCACCGGCTGGAGCAACAGGGCTGGATTACGGCCGAGTGGCGGGAGACGGATACGGGACGCGAGGCGAAATTTTACCGGCTGACCAAGGCCGGCGCCAAGCAACTGAAGCAAGAATTGGCGCAGTGGGAGCGGCTGTCGAACGCGATCGGGCTGGTGATTCGGGCGGTGTAGCGGGACTGAAGCATGGATGGGCGTTGGGCGGCGATGGTACGCATGTGGGCGCGATCGTTGTTCCGGCGCGGACGAGTGGAAGAGGAACTCGCAAGAGAGCTGCGGTTTCATCTGGAGCAGGAGGCCGCTGAGGCGCGAGCGCGAGGCGTACCGGAGAAAGAGGCCGCGAGCGAGGCGCGCAGAAGATTGGGCGGGGTGACGCAGATCCAGGAGGAGTGCCGCGATATGCGCAAGGCGAAGCCGATTGAAGAGTTCGAGCAGGATACGCGGTATGCCGCGCGGGTGCTGGCGAAGAGCCCGGGCTTCACGTTGACGATGTTGTTGACGCTCGCGCTGAGCATCGGCGCGGTTAGCGCGATTGTGAGCGTGGTGGAAGGAGTGCTGCTGCGGCCTTTGCCGTACCGCGAGCCGGGGCGGCTGGTGAGGATCTTCACGAGCAACCGCGCGTGGCCGAAGTTTCCCATAAATCCGAACGATTTTCGGGATTTTCGTGCGAGGCTGCGGTGCTTCGAATCGATGGCGGCCTATACGCGGAACGATGTGCCGCTAGCCGGCAGCGGCGAGACGGTGCGGCTTTCGGGATTCGCGGTGACGGGCGGATTCTTTCACGTGCTCGGTTTGAAGCCCGCAATCGGGCGGGAGTTCGATCAGAACGACGAGATGCCGGCCAAGGGAAACATCGCGATCGTGAGCGACCGGATGTGGCGGAGCAGGCTGGGCGGGAGGCGCGATGCGATCGGGCGGAAGATCGTGCTGAACGCGGTTCCTTATGAGGTCGTGGGTGTGATGCCGCGCGGGGTGGAGCATCCGGGGAACATGTATCACGCGGTGGCCTATGGCGAGACGGTGGATGTGTGGACGCCGTTCACCAACTATGGCGACCCGAAATTTCGGGGAGCGCATTATCTGGACGGGATCGCGCGGCTGAAGCCGGGGGTGACGGTTGCGCAAGCGGAAGGCGAAATGAACGCCGGGATGCGACAGCTCGCGCGGGAGCATCAGGGATCCGAGGACGGATGGAACGTGATTGTGAACCCGCTGGGGCAGGAGATCGTGGGGCGCAGCGAGCGGTTAGTGCTGGTGCTACTGGGAGCGGCGGGGTTGGTGCTGCTGTTGGGGTGCGTCAATTCAGCGAACTTGTTGCTAGCGCGGGCAACGGCGCGGCACCGCGAGATGGCGCTACGCACCGCGATGGGGGCGGGACGGCGGCGGCTGATCCAGCAAGTGCTGACCGAGAGCGTGCTGCTGGCGATGGGGGGAGCGGCGATGGGCGCGGTGCTGGCGTTCGCGGGAGTGAAGATTCTGCTGAAGCTGCTGCCCGCGGATTTTCCACGATCGGGAGATATTCATCTGGACGCACCGGTGTTCGCGTTCACGTTGCTGCTGGCGCTCGCGAGCGGCATCGTTTTCGGACTCGCGCCGGCGCTTCTGGGTACGAAGGCAGAGCTGAACCTGTCGCTCCATGAAGGCGGGCGCAGCAGCACGAGCAGCCGCCGCACGCTGCGGCTGCGAAACGGGCTGGTGATGAGCGAGGTGGCTTTGGCGTGCGTGCTGCTGATCGGCACGGCGCTGATGCTATCGAGCTTCGTGCACCTGTTGCGCAGCGACCCGGGCTTTCGGCCGGAGAGAGTCGTGACCGCGAGCATTTCTCTGCCGCATCTGAATTACAAGGACACCAAAGCTGTTTCCGTTTTTTATCGTCAAGTGCTGGCGCAGATTTCCTCCACACCGGGAGTGGAAGCGGTGGGCGTTGGATCGGATCTGCCATGGACGGGCTGGGATGAGAACAACGGCGGGTTCTTCATTAAAGGCGAAGCGCCGCCCCCCAGGCAGGATTTCCATGCACGCTATCACGTGGCGACTCCGGGATACTTTCGCGCGCTGGGAATACCGATCGTGCGCGGGCGGGCTTTCGACGCCGGGGATGAGCCGGGCGCGCCTGGAGTTCTGATAATCAATGAGGCGATGGCGCGCTATTGGAAGCATGGCGACGCGCTGGGAGGAAAGGTCAGCTTTGAAGACAATCCGAAGACGGGCAAAGACTGGTTGACGGTGATCGGGATCGCCAAGGATACAAAAGATACGCCACAGAATGCGGGAGCCGAGCCGGCGTTCTGGTGGGCGGTGGATCAGGAGCCGTGGCCGATGGCGGCGGACGCTTCGATTGCAATTCGGTCGGAGGAAGACGCCAACCGGGTTGCCGACCGGTTGCGGGCGGTGGCGCGCGAGCTGGACCCAACGCTTGCGGTTGCGGAGGTTCGGACGATGGAGGCGATTGCGGACGGATCGTACGCGACGCCGCGATTCGCGCTGGCGCTGGTGGGCGCATTCGCGCTGCTCGCGCTGACGCTGGCGGCGATTGGGACGTATGGCGTGATCGCTTACTCGGTGAATCAAAGGATTCCGGAGTTTGGGGTGCGGATGGCGCTGGGGGCAGGACCCAGGGACGTTTTACGCGACGTGATGGCGAACGGGTTCAAGCTGGGCGCGGCGGGTACGTTCGCGGGCGTGTTGTTGGGGGTCGGGTTCGCGCGTTTTTTGGGGAACCTGTTGTATGGAGTGAAGGCGGCAGATCCGATGGTGATCGCGGCAAGCTGCGCGATTGCGATGGCAACGGCTTCGCTCGCATCGTATGTGCCGGCGCTTCGGGCTACGCGGGTAGATCCGATGCGAGCGCTGCGAGCGGAATAGCCGCAGGGCTAGGCGGGGCGCTTGGCTCGTGCGCGCGCCGGCTTGGGCTTGCTCTTGCTGCTGACGTTGAGCGCCACGGCGGCGCGGATGAGATCCTTGAGAGCCGATTCGTCGATCTTTTCGCCTTCGTGAAAATCGATGGCGCGGCGGACGTTGCCTTCGAGGCTCGAGTTGAAGAGACCGGCGGGATCCTTCAATTGAGCGCCCTTGGCGAAGGTCGTTTTGACGACCTTCTGGTACGTCTCGCCGGTGCATACGATGCCGGCATGGGACCAGACGGGAACGCCGCGCCACTTCCACTCTTCGACAATTTCGGGGTCCACCTCGTGGATGAGCGCGCGGAGTCTTGCAAGCATCTTGCCGCGCCAGTCAGGGAATTCCTTGATACGACCGTCGATGAGCGCGGAGGCAGAGTCGGTTGAGATTTGTTTATTCATAGAGGCTCCTAGGTGGCGCGCTGTGAGGCGCCGCGTGCGGGGCGGCGCCACTTTGCGGCATACGGTAGCACGAATAAGTACAAGCCGGTCAGCAGGAGAAAGGCGAGAGGAACCAGGGCCAAGAGCCCTGTCCCGAAGGTGTACTTGCGAAGCAATACGGCGATGAAGTTCACGATGACGCCGAGTGTAAAGACGATGGACACCCAACGGTGTGTTTGCCGCATCCATTTATTCCAGTTCAAGGGGCGCCTCCTGATTCACGATTGCTTGGACGCCCAGCTTGGCATTTCGACGCCGAACTGCTTGGCATATTCGGCGTGGAGCCGCTGGAAGCCGGGGAACTTCATAGCCTCCGGGCCGGCCAGGCGGCCGAGCGGGTTTCCGTCGAGCAGACGATCCAGAACGTCGAAGGCGATGTGCCAGCCGGCGGCGCCCATGGCGATGTAGCGGCGATCGATGGTGGTCCAGAGCGTGAGGCGCGTGCCGCCGCCCAGGGGCTCAAGCTGAAAGCGCATGATGTTCTCGCACCATTTGTATTCGAGCGCGTGGGGAGCATCGGCCCGCGTGATGGTTGTTTCGGTGACGTGCAGCGAGGGCGCGCCAACGGTGGTGAGTTTCACGTGGTTTCCGGCAACGCCCATGCTCGCATCGGCTTCGAAGGGGGCCCACTCGCGCAGGTGAGCGGGGTCGGTGAGAGCCTCCCAGACTTTTTCGGGCGAATGGCGCAGTTCTCTGACGAGGACCAATTTCCAGTTGTCGCCTTCCTTATCGACCCGCGCGACATTGGCCGGGCCCGGAGTGTATTGCTCAAGATTCGTCATTTCTTTCTCCTTGTTTTCGTTTTTGCTGGGGTGGTGGTTTTGGTTGGGGTAGATGGATTTGCCTTGGCCTGGGTTGGCTCGGGTGGATGGATGCGATCGAGGTGACGTTCGAGAGCATCGATGTGAGCGTTCCAGAAGCGGCGGAAGGGAGCGAGCCACGCGTCGATTTCCCGGAGCGGTTCGGGCCTGAGGCGATAGAGGCGGCGCTGCCCGTCGATGGCAGCCTCGACGAAGCCGGCATCGCGGAGGACGCGGAGGTGCTTGGAGACGGCGGGCTGGGGCATGCGGAGGTGGCGCTCGATCTCTCCGACGGATTGTTGGGAGGAGACCAGGAGGGCGAGGATGGCGCGGCGGCTGGGCTCGGCAATAATTTCGAACGCGGAATCCACGCTCTTTATATACCTCATCGGGCATATGCCTGTCAAGGCATATAATCCGCTGTGCGCGGGGAATGGAAGAGATGGCGTGGAGTGGAAGGGGGCTGTTGTCCAGTTAAACTGGAAGTACAGCCACGACTTTTCATGATGGAAGCCACACTCGCCAAGGTATTTGGCACTAAACACGATCGCGAGATCAAGCGGATACGGCCGATCGTGGCGGCTATCAACGATCTGGAACCGCAATTGAAGCCGCTTTCCGATGAGGACCTGGCGGCCAAGACGCAGGAGTTCAAGCAGCGGGTGGAGAATGGGGCGGCGCTCGACGACATCCTTATAGAAGCGTTTGCTGTGTGCCGGGAGGCGGGGCGGCGGCAGTTGAACATGCGGCACTTCGATGTGCAGTTGATCGGCGGGGTGACGCTGCATCGGGGCCGGATCGCGGAGATGAAGACCGGCGAAGGCAAGACGCTGGTGGCGACGCTTCCGAGTTACTTGAACGCGCTATCGGGCAAGGGCGTGCACGTGGTGACGGTGAACGATTACCTGGCGCGGCGCGATGCGGAGTGGATGGGACGGATTCACCGGTCGCTGGGGCTGACGGTGGGCAACATCGTGCACGATCTGGACGATCGCGAACGGCGCGAAGCGTACGGCTCAGACATCACTTACGGGACCAACAACGAGTTCGGATTCGACTATCTGCGCGACAACATGAAGTTCCGGCTGGAGGATTACGTCCAGCGGGATTTCAACTTCGCGATTGTGGATGAAGTGGATTCGATTCTGATCGACGAAGCGCGCACGCCGCTGATTATCGCGGGCCCGAGCGAGGAATCGACGGATAAGTATTACAAGGTGAACCGGATCATCCCGTACCTGGAGCGCGGGGAGGTGATTGAAGGCAAGGAGCCGGGGCAATCGTACACCACCGGCGACTTCACGGTAGACGAGAAGCACCGGAGCGCGGCGCTGACCGAAGAGGGCGTGCTGAAGGTGGAGAAGCTATTGAACACGGGCAATCTCTACGATCCGGCGAACATCGAGATGAACCACCACGTGCAGCAGGCTCTGCGCGCGCACATTCTGTATCAGCGCGACCGCGATTACGTGGTGCAGGACGGGCAGGTGGTGATTGTCGATGAATTCACGGGGCGCCTGATGCCGGGGCGGCGGTGGAGCGACGGGCTGCACCAGGCGGTGGAGGCGAAGGAAAACGTCAAGATCGAGCGCGAGACGCAGACGCTTGCGACGATAACGTTCCAGAATTTCTTCCGCATGTACAAGAAGCTGGCCGGGATGACGGGCACCGCGGACACGGAAGCGGCGGAGTTCAGCAAGATCTACAACCTGGAAGTGACGGTGATTCCGACTAACAGGCCGCTGATTCGGCTTGAGAATGCGGACGTTGTTTACCGGACCGAAGAAGAGAAGTTTCGCAACGCAGGGAAAGAGATTAAGGCGCTGCACGAGAAAGGGCAGCCGGTGCTGGTGGGCACGATCTCGGTTGAAAAATCGGAGCGGCTGTCGGGGATCTTGAAGAAGATGGGCGTACGACACGAAGTGTTGAACGCCAAGAATCACGAGCGGGAGGCGCATATCGTAGCGCAGGCGGGGCGCAAAGGCGCGGTGACGGTATCGACTAACATGGCCGGCCGCGGGACCGATATTCTGCTGGGCGGGAACCCGGAGTTTCTGCTGGAAGACCGGCTGAAGAAGCAGGGAAAATCGGCCGAGCTGCTGCCGCCTGGAGAACTGGAAGAGATCAAGGCGCAGGTGGCTCGGGAGATGGCGATGGAGCACGACGAAGTGATCGCGCTCGGAGGGCTGCACATTCTCGGGACGGAGCGGCACGAATCGAGGCGCATCGATAATCAGCTACGCGGGCGCGCGGGGCGGCAGGGAGACCCGGGGAGCTCGCGGTTTTATCTGTCGCTGCAGGACGATCTGCTGCGCATCTTCGGCGGCGAGCGGATGCAGAATCTGATGCTGCGGCTGGGGATGGAAGAAGACGTACCGATCGAATCGGGGCTGATCACCAAGCGCATTGCGGCGGCGCAGAAGGCAGTGGAGGCGCAGCATTTCGCATCGCGCAAACACGTGCTCGAATACGACGATGTGATGAACAAGCAGCGGCAGGCGGTGTACAGCATGCGCCGGCAACTGTTGGAAGGCGAGAACCAGAGGGAGCGGATTCTGGACATCGTGCGAGGGATTCTGGCGACCTTTATGGAGCAGTTTGCTCCGGAAGGCGCGCGCTACGACCAGTACGATCTGGCGGGCTTGCAGACGGCGGTGTTGAACCAGTTCGGGGCGAAAGCGGACCTGGAGGAGCTGGCGAATTTAGGGAGCCGCGAGATCGAGCAGAAGATCGATGAATTGATCGTGGGGCGGTATGAAGAAAAGGAGCGGATGATCGGCGCGGAGAATTTGCGGCACGCCGAGCGGATCATCATGCTGAACGTGGTGGACAACCAGTGGAAGGATCACTTGTTGTCGATGGATCACTTGAAGGAAGGCATCGGGCTGCGCGGGTATGGGCAGAAGGACCCGCTGATCGAGTACAAGAAAGAATCCTTCCAGATGTTCCAGGACATGATGGACCGGATTGAAGACGAGACCATCAAGTTCCTGTTCTTCATGCGGATTGAAGGCGGCATGGGGACGGTGCCAATGCCCTACCCCGAGCCGGAAGACGATGGGGATGGAGACGGAGAAGAAGAGCCCGAAGCGGCAGCGCTGGCGCAGGCGGCGCAACAGGCCGCGCAACAGAGAGAGGCGCAGCAATCGGTTTTGGATCTGACGCGGAACATCCAGCGGAAGAAGGATCGGGAGCTCGCTGAACTGCAGTTCACAGGCGGCGACGGAGCGGGCACCAATCAACAGAAGACGGTGTCTAAGGCAGCAAAGGTTGGCCGCAACGAGCTTTGCCCATGCGGCAGCGGAAAGAAATATAAAAAATGTCACGGTGCGGCGGCCTGATCGTTTGCAGTGTTTTGCTGGTTTCGAGCGCTTGGGCGGCGGACGACCAGGCGTTGTGGCGGGAGTATGGGCTCGCGCATACGGAGGCGACTCAAGCGGGCAAGCTGAAGGTGACGACGTACCGGATGAAAGATCTGACGGGCGCGCTGGCGGCATGGGAGTGGCTGCGTCCGGAGGGGTCGCGGGCGTGCGAGCTGGCGGCGTTCTGCACCGAGAACAGCGGCCGCGTGACGGTTTGGGACGACAATTACGTGGTTACGTTCGAAGGCGGCGCGCCCACGAAAGCCTTGGTGGATGAAATATTGAAGGGGCTCGCCGATAAGCGCGACACGGCGCTTCCGGCCATCTTCACGTTTCTTCCGCATGAAGGGCTGGCGCCGGAATCGGCGCGTTATGTATTGGGGCCGGAATCGTTGAAGGCGTTTGCGCCTGAGCTGGCGGCGGCCAATCCAGGATTCAACGATGGCGCAGAGGCGCAGGTGGCCGATTATAAAGTCGGCGGCGCGAGCCGGGTGCACCTGGCGCTGTTCTATTACTTGACTCCGGAGATGGCGCGCATTCATTCGGCCGGCTTTCGCGGGGTCGCGAATGCACATGTGAAGCGATCAGGCATGCTGGTGGCGGTGGTGTTCGGGCCGGCGACGGAGACGCAGGCCGACACATTGCTAAGCCGCGTGCAGTACGAGGCGAAGATCACGTGGAACGATACGCCGCCTCCAAGCCCGATCAAGCCGTTGTATCAACTGCTGTTGAACATCATGTATCTGAGCATTCTGCTGGCGGCTCTGTGCCTGGTAGCGGGGCTGATCTATGCCGGTATGCGGGTGTACCGGCGGAGATATGGAACGCTCGACGAAGCCGAAGCGATGACGACGCTGCACCTGACCGGCGACCAGCAGAGTACGCGATAAGTTATAGAATATTAGCGACTTAGCCGATTTAACGGAATGTGCGTGACAGGGTATAGGGAGGGGCGCGGGCTCGCACGCCGGAAACATGTTCAGCCGTAAATGGTTTGTACGGAGGTACTTACAGGAAGCTTTGGAAAGCCGGAAAAATGCCCTTGACTTCACCACCGTCACGCCCTACACTCCAATCACAAACAGGTTTTGACGGTTGCGATGCCGTTGAATCTGATTCTCCCATCAAACGTAACCCTTGGTGCGCCAAGGGCCTGGTAAGGAGAGAAAGTGCTCATTCGAGAGAATGAGCATTTTCTTTTGCTTATCGGCCACTGACCGTCTCGCGAGAGGCGAACCGTCTCGGCAGCCCGGGCTGGCGATAGTAACTCAATTTACATTAGTACTGAAGCTCACCGGCTGGATCTTGAGCGAGGGCCCTTGTCCGTTCGGGGCGCCGGCAGAGCCTCTTCGCGCATTTCTGGGGCGGAGGCCGCATTCGGCGGCGAACGCTCAAGGCGGCGGGGTATTGTTAACAATTGATGCTGACTCGATTACTCACGTTCTTTGCGGTAGGTTCCAGCGTTGTGTTGTGCCAGGTCCAGCCGGCTTTGATGCCTTGGCCCGCGAGCGTTTCGGTGCAGCCGGGAGCGGTTGCGATCGGTAGCGGTTTTAGCGTTTCGGTTTCGGGCGGCGGCGCGACGGATGGGCGGGTGACGGCGGCGGTGGAGCGCATCTTCGAGAGGTTGACCAGGCAGACAGGCATTCCGCTGTTGCCGCGTGTTGCGGCCGCAGGGCAAAGCGCAACGCTCACGATCGTGGTGGAGAGCAAGGATCATGGAGCGCCGCAGAGGCTGGGGGACGATGAGCGGTATTCGCTCGAATGTTCGAACGGGCGGGTGCGGATTTCGGCGGATCGGCCGTTGGGCGTGTTGCGCGGGATAGAGACGTTTCTGCAGTTGGTGCAGGAGAACACCAGTTCAACAGAAGTCGGCTCAAAAGGCGCCGGCTCAGCGGGCGCTGGTTCAACAGACGCCGGCTCAGCGGGGGCGAGTGGGGCGACAGCGGCGGGATTCAGCGTGCCGGATGTGACGATTCGGGACGAGCCGCGTTTCGAGTGGCGCGGACTATCGCTCGACGTTTCGAGACACTTCATTCCGGTGGAGGGAGTGCGGCGGACGCTGGACGGCATGGCGGCGGTGAAGCTGAACGTGCTGCACTGGCACCTTTCCGACGATCAAGGATTTCGCATCGAGAGCAAGAAGTATCCGCGGCTGGCGCAGGAGGGGTCGGACGGGATGTATTACACGCAGGCGGAGGTGCGCGGGATGATCGCGTATGCGCGGGAGCGCGGGATACGGATCGTGCCGGAGTTCGACATGCCGGGGCATGCGGCGAGTTGGCTGCCGGGGTATCCGCAGTTGGGCACGCATGCGCCGCCGTATCAGATTGTGCGCGGGGCGGGCATTTTCGGGTCGTTGATCGATCCGACGAAGGAATCGACGTACAAGTTTTTGGATGGCTTCGTGGGGGAGATGGCGAAGCTGTTTCCGGACGAGTATTTTCATATCGGCGGCGACGAAGTGGACCCGAAGGAGTGGAACCAGAACACGCGCATTCGGGCGTTCATGGCGGCGCATCGTCTGGCGGATGGCGCGGCGCTGCAGACCTATTTCAACCAGCGATTGTTGAAGATTGTCACGCGGCATCACAAGCACATGGAGGGCTGGGACGAAGTGCTGACGCCGGGGCTGCCCAAGAGCGTGGTGATTCAGTCGTGGCGCGGGCAGGAGTCGTTGTGGCAGGCGGCGCGCGAGGGGTATCAAGGGCTGTTGTCGGCGGGCTATTACCTGGACCTGATGCAGCCGGCGTCGAAGCATTATGCAGTGGACCCGATGAAGCTGCCGCAAGAGACTATCGAGCGATTGCAGAAGAAGAACGCGCCGATACCGGGGGCGTTGACGCCGGAGCAACAGAAGCTGATATTGGGGGGCGAGGCGGCGATGTGGGAAGAGCTGGCGACGGCGGAGAATCTGGATGCGAAACTTTGGCCGCGGCTGGCGGCGATTGCGGAGCGATTCTGGTCGCCGGAGTCGGTGACCGATCCGGTGTCGATGTATCAGCGCATGGCGGTGACGAATCGGTGGCTCGAGTGGCTGGGGTTGACGCAGCGGTCGAGTCTTGAGTTGATGCGGATGCGGCTGGCGGGCGATTTGCCGGTGGGACCGTTGGATGAATTCGCGTCGGTGATGGAGCCGGTGAAGGGCTATGCGCGGCATGCGGAGCGGTACGACATTTTTGTTCCGTTCAATCGGCTGGTGGATGCGATTCCGCCGGAGAGCAATGGGGCGCGGGAGTTTCGGGAGGAAGTGGATCGGTATTTGGCGCTGCCGCAGGGGCAGCGGGATGGGGCGGCGCTGCGAAAGCGGCTGACGGAGTGGGGGCAGAATATCGATCGGGTGCGGCCGATGCTGCAGACCGAGACGCTATTGAGCGAGAACCTGGCGGCGGCGGATGCGCTGGCGGTATTGTGCCGCGCGGGCGAAGAAGCGCTGGGGTATTTGGATGCGGGGGGCTCGGGTGGGGCCGCGGCATCAGGCGGGGCGCCGGGAGACTGGAAGGCGCGGACGCAGACGGCGGTTGCGGAGGCGGCGAAGCGGAAGGGCGATTTGCTGATACAGATCGCGCCGGGGGTCGAGAAGCTGGTGGATGCGGTGGCGGGGCCGGGAGTGCAGGCGCCGAAGGAGACGGGGGAGGACGATCAGTAGTTAGGGGGAGGGGTCTACTAACGCATCCATTCATCGCGGGGAATCCCGCTGCCCTCGATGATTGAACGCATAGTTCCGAGAGGGAGCACGCGACCACGATGGAAGGCGACGATTACTTGTTTGCCGGTTGTAGCGTTGCGCCACTTCTGATGGCTTCCAGACTGGCCGACCAACAGGAATCCATGATGCTTTAAAGTGCCTATTACTTGGTCCGCGGTCAGGCGAGGGGCGCCACGCTCACCCAATCGTTACCTCGACGAGTTTTGCGTGACGTGGCAAGTCGATATCGGAGGGCGCTAAATAGAGCTTGATGGCTTCTTCGATATTGCGGCGGGCCTCGTCTTCGGTATCTCCGGCGGAGGCACAGCCGGGAAGTTCCGGGCAGACTGCGGAAAAGCTTCCGACGACGGGATCGAATTCGAGGAGTATGCGGAATTTCACGATGGCTAGGATCAGTCTATCTTGGTCCCGAGTGCCGCACATGCAGCGCCCTAGACACAGGGGCAGATAGACATACCGTAATCACGGGTCCGTTATGCCGGCCATGTCGTTCAGGCTGTCGGCGAGGGCTTGGGTGAGGGCGGTGGTGGGGATGTTCCAGTGCGTCGAGGGCATCCAGGTAAGGGTGATGGAGGAGTCGAGGATCTGGTAGTGGACGCCGAAGTAGCGGAGATAGGGCAAGCAGATGCCGGGACGGCCGATGATGGGGACCTCTTTGTAGATAGCGGGATGGGAGATGAGGATGTCTTCGCGGCCGAAGTGGGCGAGGCCGAGGGCGCGGAGGAGAAGTTTGGCGATCTTGACGACGGCGCGGATATAGGCGCGGCGAATACCGGCGCTCTTTTCGGCTAAGAGCATTTGCGCGCGGAAGGCCGGGAAGTAGCGGCGGGCGGCGCGGCAGACGGCGGTCTGAGAAGCGATGGCTTCGCCGAGGCAGGCCTGTTTGAGCTCGCGGGGGCAAGATGGATGGCGCATGCACTCGATGAAATCGAGCATCTGGCGCGTGCTGACGGAGGCGGTCACCAGATCCATGGAGCGATATTTCGACATGGCGAGGAGCTGACGGATACGGGCGAAACGGCCGGTGAGGCGGAACACGGCGAGTTGCAGGGCCGCGACGAAAGCAGGGACGGGGTCTAGACCGCGAGAGGAGAAGAATGCGCGGCCGAAGCCGGGGAGTTCGAAGGTCGACTGCTGGGTATGGGTGATGCCGGCGAGGTCTTTGGCGGCACGGGCGAGTAAGGCGGGCGGCACGGGAAGCGGGAGTTCTTCGGGCGTGGAGGCGGTCGGGTTGACGGCGGCCGTGGGCGTGGAAGCGACGGTGACGGCTCGCTTCGAGATTTCGCTTGCGGCGCGCATCTGGACGTTGCCATCGAGATAAGCGTTGAAATTGAAGAGCAAGCAAGCTTTCGAATTTCCGAACACGACGATCTGAAGCGCGGAGTTAAACCAGCGGTTACCGGGGTTGCCGCTTTGGGCGAGAGCGGCGGCTTCGGCGGCGGAGGAGGGCGAGAGGTCGAGATCGAGGCAGAGGGTGAGAAAGCTGTGGCGCAGGGAGTCGAGCGAGGGGGCGCCTGTGGGATGGTTGCGCAGCTCGGCCCAGGCTCGGGCTTGAGTGGATGGCTTCGCGGCGGAGATGAGAGCGGCGGGTATGGCGGCGTTCGAGGCAGGTATTTGGAGGAGAGCGCTGAGGACATCGGGGGCGGGCCACGCCGCAGGCAAAGCTTCGAAACTTAGTGAGTAGAGGTGGCCTGAGCGCAGGACGGTGACTTGCGAAGCGAGGGTGCTTTTAAAAAGGCAAAAGTGTTGACCGTCGTGGATGATATTCGTCGAAAAAAGATTGGGGTATTGGCCCATTTCGAGCGGAGCGGCGCCGTAGCGATCGGGCGGAAAATTGCCGGAGACGATGTCGAGATACATGGCTCGCGCGGCGGCGACAAGCGCGGCGGCGCGGTGCAGGGGGTCTATGGCGGAGGGATGATCTTCGATGGCGGCGGTGGCGGACATGACCGGCGCAAAGTAATTGTTGCGGAGATTGACTGTGCGGAGAAGGTGCTGGATCGAGGCTTGGCGGACGCCGGGCGTGCCGAGCCGGTGAGCGGCTTTGAGGATGGCGTTCGAGGCAGAATTCAGTGTGACTCCGAGGGCTTGGAAGGCTTTCACATCGTGGAGGGCGGCGGGATCGAAGAAGGCGGGCGACGGGCAGCCGGGGACGTCTTCGTAGAGCAGGCGGGTGCGCTCGCGAGGGTCGAGGGTGGGCATCTTGCGCTAAAAGATAGTGTCCATGAAGCAAGAATTCGCTGATCGAGGAAAACAGGAAATGAACCTTAGCGCCCGAAGTCCAATTGCGTGGGAGTAGAGCTGGAAGAAAGCCGACAGGAGGGAATCTGGGATGCAACAGACGACAGGGGCCGGCGCTTACGCGGGCTCGGAGGTTTGGAACCGTGAAGCGCACTCGTCGGGAGTTTCTTGGGCGGCGGTGCTGGCGGGCGCGTTTGTGACTGCGGCGTTGTCCCTTACGCTGCTGGCGCTCGGCGGGGGATTCGGGTTGTTGACGGTGTCGCCGTGGTCGAACGCGGGCGTGTCGACGGCGGCGGCAGGCGCGGGAGCGATTGCCTGGTTGATTGTCATCCAGATTGTGGCTTCCGGGATGGGCGGATATCTGGCGGGGCGGTTGCGCACGAAATGGGCGGCAATTCACACGCATGAGGTGTATTTTCGCGACACGGCGCATGGGTTCCTGGTGTGGGCCGTGGCGGTGGTGATCACCGCGGCGTTTCTCGGGTCGGCGGCGACGGCGATGGTGGGAGCGGCGGCGAGCGTGGAGCCTGGGGGCGCGGAAAGCGCGTACTTTACGGATATGCTGTTTCGGCCGGCAGCGGGCGGCGGCCCGGAGACCGCGGGAACGGCGGCGAACGCCGATGATAGTGGGATGAGGGGTGAGGCGGCGACCGTTTTGGCGAATGCGCTTCGGCAGGGAGAGGTAGGAGCGGCGGACCGAAGTTACCTGGCCCGGCTGGTGAGCGCGCGCACGGGAATAAGTTCGAACGAAGCAGGCGCGCGGGTAGACGATGTCGTGCGGCAGGCGCGCGAAGCGGCCGATGCGGCTCGCAAGGCGACTGCGCGATTGCTGCTGTGGACGTTCTTAGCGCTCTTGATTGGCGCTTTTTGCGCCAGCTATGCCGCGACGATGGGCGGCAGGCAGCGCGATGAGATGAAGGCAGTCTAATTCGCGGGCAAAGGGGAGATCAACTAAATGCGTTCAGTTCTCTTATATTTCTTGGGCGTGCCGATTCCATTTATCATTCTGATCGCGCTGTTTACACATCACTGTTAGCGGCGCGTAAGACGGTCCGGTTGAGCGGCGATAACTGGGTTGTGGGCGTGGGCGGCGTGATGTACATCGAACAATCGGTGTCCGGTAACGGGATCAGCCGCCTTAGAAGGTATGCAGACGGGGCGCGTCAAAGATTCGATTCAAATCTAACCCGAACGGCTATTTCCGAAGCCGGCTGGGAGGCGCAGAGATCGGTCATCCTAGATGAGACGCTGCACACGCGAATTGAGATTGATTGGCTACGGCGGGCATATACGGATCGGGAGTGCGGGACCGCAGGCTCCAGCGTGAGAGCAACCTATCATGTAGGCTCGTACCCCGCTGCGAGGATTGCCGTTGATCGGCAGGCCGAAGATCTGGGCCAGACAAAGAGCCTGTTGGGCCATGGAGCCAGAAGAATTCGAATTCGAGAGCACCGCTCTCCTTTGCCGGAACTCGGCTTGTGCGAGTTGATTTCGGTGGAAGAGGGTTGGTTCCTCTCCTTACCGTCGCTTGAGGCCGTTCAGCCGGAACTTTGCGATAACAGGCGGCCATCTCACATTGGCGGACCGGGCGAACTCATTCGTCACACCGGAATTGAGCACTGGGGTTTTCCGGTGGACGTGGAAACGCGAGTTGCAGAAGGATCCGGAGAGCCGCGGCCATGGCTGCACTATCGCTTGATTGAGCTTTGCACAACCGCTTTAGGGCCGGAGGTGTTTACCGTTCCTGAAGGTTTTGCGCGGGTCGAGTCGCTGGACGGGCTAGCGGTTCGGCAGCGGCAAGGGATTCCTGGTGAGATCCGGGAGTGATCTTATTTCAGATCATCATTCAGGGGTGACACCAAAATAAAACAACCAGAGTCCTGACAGATGCTGTCTTGCGTATTCGATCAAGCGAGTCTGAGGCACGTCCTGACTTAACCTGTTACAAAGCCGGGAAAGCGCCACTGCCACCTCCTGACTTCTATCTGGTCGTTCAAGGACCCAAAACACATAGTGTTCGGTACTTGGGCTCATCTTAGATCGTGCGCGTTGCTTACAGATATCCGGCTTTAAGCCCTTCGGTTCCCGCTTTCCTGGCTTGTCGTACCAGTTCTGGTTGCCCTCCCAGACGGTAGGTCGCGCTGGACCCTTCAATTCGCAGGTCGCCGGGACGTCGGTAAGATTTGTTGGCTTCTGAGCATCGAGTTTCAGCCAGACGTAATCGATTCTCCGTTGACTCGTTTGTATCGGGCATGGAATGTCTCCGGCTACTCGCAGCTCGTATTGGAAAGTTGTCGGAAGCGCTCGGGTCTTGATAAAGTTCCGCAATTCGTTCTCAGTGAAGCTGGAGCGTACCCGTCCTTTCCTTTTCTTCGATCCGTTGCGGGTGTCTAGATCAAAAACAGCAGTGCTAAGGATCTTAAAGATTTCATAGCCACTAACAGGTAGCAAGGACGAGATGCCTTCAGCCTTGAGTAGTGCTACCCCCATGGTTCGCTCTTCACCATTGGAAATCGTAGCGCATGCAGTGTAAAGATGCAGTTACCCGGCGCGGCGTTTGATGTCGATGTTGAGGCGCTTGATTTTTTGATTCAGGGTAGACAGCGGGATGTGGAGAGCTTCGGCGGCGTCGGTTTGGCTGTAATTGGCGGCCTCGAGGGCTTCGATGATTCTGCGGCGCTCGTAATCGGCGACGACTTCGAATAGAGACGCATTGGGAGCAAGCAGGCCGTTGGGATCGCGCGAGATGCGCAGGCCGCTTGCTTGCTGGAGGTGATCGGGCAAGACGTGAGCGGGGACCGAGGCAGTAGTGGTGAGAACAACGGCGCGCTCGATGGCGTTTTCCAGTTCGCGGACGTTGCCGGGCCAGTTGTGCTCGATCAGGATCTGCATGGCTTCGGGCTCGAAGGCGAGGAGAGAACGGCCGTCGCTTGCGAGGAACTTTTCGTTTTCACGGCAGTAGCGGACGAAGAAGTGATCGATTAGGAGCGGGATATCTTCTTTGCGCTCGCGCAGGGACGGGAGGTTGAGGTTGATGACGTTGAGGCGGTAATAGAGGTCCTCGCGGAACTTGCCTTCGTCGACGAGTTTCTTGAGCTCGGCGTTGGTGGCGGCGATGATGCGGACATCGACGCGCATGCTCTCGTTGGAGCCGAGGGGCATGAATTCGCGGTCCTGAAGGACGCGCAGAAGCTTGACCTGAAGCTCGGGGCTGATGGTGCCGATTTCGTCGAAGAAGATGGTGCCGCGATTGGCGGTCTCAAAGAGGCCCTTGCGGTTGGCGATGGCGCCGGTGAAAGAGCCTTTGATGTGGCCGAACAGGATGGATTCGAGAAGCTCGGAGGGCAAGGAGCCGCTGTTGACGGGAACGAAGAGCTGATCGGCGCGGGCGGAATGGGCATGGATGGCTTTGGCGATGAGTTCCTTGCCGGTGCCGGTCTCGCCGGTGATGAGGATGGTGGCGCGACTGGGGGCGACCTGGGCGACTTGATCGAGAAGGCGGAGCATGCGCTCGCTTTTGCCGACGATGTTGGGGAAGGCGTAGCGCTGCTTGAGGGCGCGCTTGAGCTGAGTATTTTCGCGCTCCAAATGACCCTTGGAGATCATGCGATCGATCTCGATGAGGAGCTTTTCGTTGTCCCAGGGCTTGGCGAAGTAATCGTTGGCGCCGGACTTCAGGGCGCGGACGGCAACTTCGACGGAGCCATAGGCGGTGAGCATGAAGACGGCCGTTTCGGTATCGCGCTGGCGGATGTCGGCGAGGACGTCGAGGCCGGAGCGGTCGGGCATCATGAGATCGAGGAGAATCAGGTCGTAGGCGCCGGATTCGAATTTTTGGAGGCCGGAGGCGCCGTTTTCGGCGAGGTCGACGATGTAGTTTTCGCCGGTTAAGAGAAGTTCGAGGCTTTCGCGGATGTCGGCTTCGTCATCGATGACGAGGATGCGGCGGCGGTCGGGAGGGCTGAGACGATCGGCCGGCAATTCCTGATTCGTGTAGGGCACTAAGTTGGTTGTAGCAGACGAAGGGAGCGGTCCGATTCAATGCTTTGACTCTGTCCTGCCGAGGCTACTTCGGCGTGTGCACGTTCTGCATTGCGTCACGGAGCGCCTCTACCCGTTGCGGCGACGTTTTTCGGGCCGCGTCCAGGACCGTTTCACCCTTGTTGTTTCTTATGTTGAGATTCGCTCCATACCGAATGAGCAGAGATAGGACGCTGTCGTCGACAGTGAAGATCGGCGTCTGACCCTCTTTATCGCGCGCGTTCACATCGGCGCCGGCTTTCGCCAACAAGCGAACGCACTCCACGCGAGCGCCATCCCGATCGTCGGAATCGGAGGCGCCCGCCGCGAAGATGGCGGTCTTGCCTTCGCGGTTGCGGGCTTCCAGGTTGGGGCGATAGCGCAGTATTTCCCGGATCATTTCAGGATTACCGGATTCCGCCGCATAGATCAGAACGCTTCCGGAATATGGATCCTGCCAGGTGATTCCGGCAATGTGCCGGGTGATCTGCAAGCTGTCCAGATCGGCGTTCGGATTGGCTCCATAAGCGATCAGGGCACGTACCGCGTCGAGGCGGCCCGACTCGGCGGCTCCGGCCAGAGCGAGATCCTTGTCCCTCTGATCGGTCCGGCTGGCGCCAGCATGGATGAGTACCGCAACGGTGTCCGGATGCCTGCTGGCGGCCGTCAGCCAGCCGCTGAATTCAAGAGGATTGATGATATCGGACTCCTTGGCAGTGGGAGCGGGAAGGAGCTTCAGCGGCACGCCCGCTTCGAGCAGGCCCCGGACGGTCATTGTCTGGCCTCGGCTCGCCGCTTCCTTCAGCATCATCTGTGCGTCAAATGTCTGGAAGTTAAAACGTTCGTCAAGCAGCGCCTGAACAAGACCTTCAGCTCCTTCGACCCAACGCTCGGTGTGGGCGAGGGAATCGGTCCGGCCTTCTAGATCGGTGATAACCGCCGGCATTCCTTCCCAGGAACCCATGTAGTCTGTGACCGATTTGGTTTGACCGTCGATCGCGATGGTCAGTCTGTAGGTGGGGCAATCGGTTACCAGGGCTCTATAGGCGGGGTCCATGGAATAGAAGTCTGCCTCGACAAAGCGTTTGGCGAGAGATCGGACTTTGTCAGAGTCTATTGAGGCAGTGTGTTTGCCTTGGGCGACGACGAACCCACGGCCCTCGAAGACGATTCCACTTGTAGAAACTGCAACGGTGTAGTCCGGGCAGGTTCCGTAACACGCGGCTCGCTCCAGACTGATGGTGACCTTAGAATCGGGGCGAATAACCGGGGCTTGCACATGGCGGAGAGGCAGGCGTTCGGGCGGTACAAGATCGATATACTCTTCCACTTCGGCCGCAACGGGACGGCCCGCCTTTTCAAATGGAGTGAAACGCCAGCGGCTGACTTCGTCCCGCACGGCGGGCCAAAACTTGAGGGCGTCGTTGTCGCCCTGCCCATCGGCTTTCGATACAGAGCCGGTGGAGGAGACAACCAGCTTGAGGCGTAGCTGATGGGAGCCGGACGGGACGCCAACCAGGGGAATCGTGCGCCGGTGCGGCTCGAGTTCATGCGCGCGAGCGAGCTGGTACGAGAAGGAAGGAAGAGTCTCGGCAGCTTGGGCAGCAACAGGGGCGCCGGTTCGGGGCAACCAAAGTGCAGCCACCAGAATGGGTATCATCAGCACCTATTTAGACTCCGAGCGGAGGCGCAATGGTTCCCACGAGACAAGCGAACTTGGCGGTTGGGGAGAGGCTGCTGATGCCCCGGGAAGGCCCCGCGGATCGGGAATAGAGGATAGGATCGTAGTCGTGCGCGCTTGCGTTCCGGTCTTTCTGGGTCTATGCGTTTTTGTATCGAGCGCGCAGACGATCCAGCTCGACTCCGAAAAGCAGACTTATCTCGAAGACGATGTAAGGGCGTTGCACGATGTGGAGTTCGCTCCCGCCGGAGAGCGCATTGTGCTTCGCGCGGCAATCGATGGATTGGATTGGGATGGCCCGCACTGCCCAGCGTTGACGGAAATCGTGCGCCTGCCGGACGGGTCCGAACGGGTGGACGAACTGGGGCGCAGAGCTGAATGTGTTCGAGATTCGGGCGGAAGCCTGAAGGTGAAGTTCGATGCGGGGCATCTCAGTTATTGGAGCGGCCTGGGTGACTACCGCATCCGGCTAAGGCTAGGCGGCAAGTATGAAGACGCGAAGGGAACATTCCCGATCTCAAACGAGATTTGCTTGAAAATCGTTGACGCGTTGAGCATCGGGAGAAACTGGGGGCCAAAGGTTCGCGGCGTTGCGGTGGACCTTTCGCTCGATAAGGAGAGCTTTGCTCTCGGGGAGGACGTCGCGCTGCACATCGCCGTTGAAAACGTGGATGCGGAGGCGCCTATTTACGGATACAGCCCATCCTGGGACCCGTTCCACGCGGTGAAGATTGCGGTGCGCGAGGCGAACGGAGAACCGGTTAAGCAAACGTGCATGCGCGTGTGGACGAGCGGCGGACCAGCGGCGATGTGGCGGTATCCAAGGGGGATGATAGTGCCGATGGAGCGTTCGCTCGCAGGCGACGGAATTCTGCCGGATCATACCGGCACTTTTCGCGTTTGGATTACGTGGAGCGTGTTTCGGGGGCAGGACGATAGTTGCCATGCTTGCCAGGTTCCGAGTGGCTTCGATTTCGAGAGACCCTACGCGGTTGCCCGTTCCATGGTGAGAACCTTTCAGATCAAAGACGGAGAGAAGCCAGCGGTTCCGTGCTATTAATTGCTTCGCGCTATCCGGGTCCGCGAGCGAGGGTCTTACGCGAGCAAGGCGTGACGGCGGTCGAGGGAGCGGGCGGCGAGAGTTGGAAAAGCGAGGCGGAAACGGGTGCCGAGTTCAAGAGTGCTATCGACTTCGATAACGCCGTTGTGCTCCTGGACGATGCCGTAGGTGATGGAGAGGCCGAGGCCGGTTCCTTTCTTGGGGGCCTTGGTGGTGAAGAACGGATCGTAGATGCGGGCCAGGTGCTCGGGCGAGATTCCCTGCCCTGTGTCGGCCACTTCGACATGGGCGAAGCCGTTTTCGGCCCAGGTGCGGACCGAGAGCGATCCGCCGGAGGGCATGGCGTCGCGGGCGTTGATGAAGAGATTGAGAAAGACCTGCTGAAGCTTGCCGGCGTTGCCTCGCACGGAGGGAAGGCTGGTATCGAGTGTCAGACGAGTCGCGACGCCGGCCTTTTGGAACTGGTGTTCGATTAAGGTCGCGGTTTCGCGGATGACGCGGTTGAGATCGGTCTCCAGGAAATCGGTGGGCGAGGTGCGGGAGAAGTTCAGAAGCGAGTTGACGATTTCGCTTGCGCGGAAGGTTTGCTTGGCAATTTTTTCGAGGAGCTTCGATTTCTGGTCGTCCTCTGAGACCTGCTTGGCGAGCATCTGAGCGTAGGTGGAGATGACGGCGAGCGGAGTATTGACTTCGTGGGCGACGCCGGCGGCGAGCAGGCCGATGGAGCTGAGCTTATCGGCTTGCATGAGGCGGCGCTCAAGTTCGTCGCGATCGGTGATGTCGTCGAAGATGATGAGGCGGCCGATCTGCTCCTGGTCTTTCGATACGAGCGGCGCGATGGCGAGATTGACGATGGACTCCTTGGCGGAGGGAAGCGACTTTTGGAGCTCTAGTCCGCCGTAGCCGTTGCGGGGAAGTTCGAGATCGTCGGCGGCGAGAGGGGAGGAACGGGGGCGCAGGGCGATCTTGTAAAGGTTGTGAATGCCCTGCTCGCCGCGCAGCTCGTCGAATTTGTTGCACAGCTCAGCGGGGAAGAGGTCGGACAGTTTCTGGCCGATGGCTTCGTGGCGGGGAATGCCGGTGAGGCGCTCGATTTGAGTGTTCCAGCTTTCGACGCGGTCGTCGAGGGCGGCGGCAAGGATTCCGACGTTAATGGATTCGACGATGTTTTCGCTGAATTCCTTCAGGCGCTCGTATTCATCGGCCTTGCGCTGGAGCGAGCTGTAGAGGCGGGAGTTCTCGATGGCGATGGCGACGTAATTGGAGAGGGTGATGAGCAGCTCGATGTCGTCGCTTGAAAGGAAATCGCCCTCGGTGGTGCGACTGACGCCAAAGAAGGCGATGATGCGGCCGCGCGATTTGCAGGCGACATAGTAGGTGAAATCCAGCTCGGCGACGGTGTTGCGAACCGATTGCGGCCATTGCTGAAAGACGATGTCGCGGAGGTGTTTGGGGCGTTCGAAGAAGAGATAGGGCTTATCGCCAGCCTCTTCGAGAAAACGGAGATCGAGCGGGAGGGTGGCAGTTTTCGGAGCGCGGCCGGGTTTGTGGCTTTGCGAGTGAAGACTGAACCGGCCGGAAGCCTCGTCGAGTAGAAAGAAGGCGATTTGCTGAATGGAGAGCGTTCGCAGGAGCCGGTCGGAGACCTGGGCGAGCATTGCGTTCTGGTCGGTTTGAGAACTGAGCTCGCGGGCAAATTCGATGAGGGTGAGGCGGGCGTCGTAGCGATCGCGATAGAAGACCCAGCGATCGAGCTGTTCCTGAATCCAGCGGCGGATGGGCTGGAATACGAAAGTGGCGAAGGAGATGAGGACGACGAAGGCCGGCGGGGTGATATTGCGGGTGCCGGAGATGAGGAGGATGAAGCCGTAAAAGGCGCCGATGACGGCGAGCGTGGCGAGCGTATAAACGTAGCCTTGCTGGAAGATGATGTCGACGTCCATGAGCCGGTAGCGCGTAATGGCGTAGGCCCAGGTGAGGGGGATGAGCGCCATGGAGAGGACGCTCAGGTTCATCAGATGAGAGGGGACGACGCCGGCGATATAGGGTATGGCGTAAAGAGCGGCGAAAGGGAGCAGGCCGACGAAGGCGCCGTTGCGAAGGTATTTCAACTGGCGGCGGAGGACGGGATCTTCGGCATGGGCGAAATCGAAGCCGAGGGCCGCGGCGCCGATGAAGTAGAGCAGGAGCGAGTAGCAGAGCGTGAGGCGGTCCAGAAACCAGCGGACTTCGAGAAGCGGCGTGGAGAAGCGCAGGAAGCCTTCGGCGGAGGCGGCGACGAGGGCCACCAGCAGGGCCGAGGGGAGATAGAACACCAGCCAGGCTCCGCGTTTTTGAAGCAGGCGCGGATGAGCGTGGAAGGTGAGGCAGAAATGGAGGAAGACGGCGGGGGCGAAGAGGCCGGCGACGATGTTGCCCCAATACATGACCTCATCGAAGGTATTGAGCTTGCCGGAGTAATGGAACGTGGAAGCGACAAAGGAGGCGAGGCAGAGCAGGTAAAAGTGGGCGGATTTGGCGGCGCTAGTGCGGCGGTAATAGACGAAAAGGCCGATGGCGAGATAGAAAAAGCCGACGAAGTACTGGTAATAAATAGCGGAATCGCGAGGCGCGGCCTGGATGAAAATGTTGTCCTTCTGGAAATCTATTGCGTTGCGGCGGAGGGTGTAACGGGTTTGGCCGAGGAGCGGAATTTGCCAGAGGGCCTGGGGGACATCGAGAGCTTTGTGGATGGGAAAGCCCTGGATTTGGAGGAGCTGGTCGCCCGGATGGATGTCGGCCTTATCGCCGGGACCGCCTGGAGAGATGTAGGCGGCAAGCACTACGACTTTACCCTCCAGGTTCCTGTCCACCCAGGTAACGCCATCGTCATGGAGAGGATAGGTATGGAGGTGCTGGAAGCTCAGGACGGCGGCGAGCACCGCCGCGACGGTACAGATGAGCAGAAGAGTACCGGCGAATTGTTTCCTAGATTCGCTCACGAATTCGGGCGGAAGGACCGAGGCATCCCTCCACAGTTCTACTTACATTGATAGGAGCATGTAGCACGTCGCCAACCATTTGAGCACCAGTCGGGGGTCCCGGGCTATGTCACTGTTAAACTTAAACCAAAGAAAATAACATGGAAGCGCCGACAGGGGAAACTTTTTAATTTGGGAGCGTTTCTACCGATTCTCGTAGCCTGCGGAGTTGAGAGATTCGGAAAAGCGGCTTGACGGCTCCGGGAATTTGCGATTTCGGCAACCGCGGAAGCGGAATGTACGTCCTCGGCGTTGACGTTGAGTGTAAAGATACTTAGACTGAATGGTGTACCCCCTTCCGCCGATAGAGGTTTTTCTCGTATGAAGTTGTCTTTGCGCGTATCGCGCACAACGCCCACCAGACGGGCTGTGCGGCTGGCCCGCTTGGGCCGCGTGTTCGCCGGCCTCGCCGCCTCCCTGTTTTTGGCTTTCAGCCTAAACGCCCAGGACAAGAGTTCGAGTTCCAGCAGCTCGAGCGACCAGACGGTGGCAAAGCCGCTGACGCCAAAGCAGATTAAGAAGAAGCAAAAAGAGTTGGAGAGAGAGCTGGCTGGGCCCTGGAAAAAGTGGCTGAACGAGGACGTGGTGTACATCATCACGGACGAAGAGAAGCAGGCGTTCAAGCAACTGAAGACGGACGAAGAGCGGCAGCAGTTCGTGGAGCAGTTCTGGCTTCGGCGCGATCCGACTCCGGACACCGAAGAAAACGAATACAAGGAAGAACATTATCGCCGCATCGCGTACGCAAACGATCATTTCGCCTCCGGCATTCCGGGGTGGAAGACGGATCGGGGAAGGATTTATATCAAGTACGGGCCGGCGGACGAAGTGGATTCGCATCCTTCGGGCGGCAGCTACGAGCGGCCGATGGAGGAAGGCGGCGGCGAGACATCGACGTATCCGTTTGAAGACTGGCGGTACCGGTACATCGAAGGCGTGGGCACGAACGTGATAATCGAGTTCGTGGACACGACGATGAGCGGCGAGTACCACATCAGCTTGGACCCGGAAGAGAAGGACGCCCTCTTGTACGTGCCGGGCGCGGGCTTGACGCTTTCGGAACAAATGGGCCTGGCGGACAAGACGCAGCGGTTCGAGCGCACGGACGGCACGCACCTTGGGACGGGCAACCAGCCGCTGCCGGAGAGCATGAACGAATTCACGCGTTTGGAGCAATATGCGAAGCTGCAGGCGCCGCCGGCGATTAAGTTCAAAGACCTGGATGCGGTGGTGAGTTCGAACATCCACTACAACACGCTGCCGATGCGGGTGCGCGCCGATTATATACGCGTGACGGATGCGACGGTGCTGACGAACGTGACGGTGCAGTTTAAGAACAGCGACTTGAACTATGCGACGAAGGACAAGGTGGCGAAGGCGACTGTCAATCTATACGGGCGCGTGACGTCGCTGACCAGGCGGCCGGTGAACTGGTTTGAAGACACGGTGAGCGCCGAGATTCCGCAGGAGATGCTGCAGCAGACCATGGCGGGATCGCAGGTGTATTCGAAGACCATTCCGCTCGCGCCGGGGACGTACCGGCTGAACATCGTGGCGAAAGACACGGTAGGCAACACGATGAACAGCTTCGAGATGGCGCTGAACGTTCCGCATTACGACGAAGATCAATTAGGAGCGAGCAGCGTGATTCTGGCGGACCGGCTGGAGCGCGTGGCTACAAACAGCATTGGGAGCGGGCCGTTCGTGATTCGCAGCTCAAAGGTGCGGCCACGGGTCGATGACACCTTCAAGCAAGACGAAACGATGGGCATCTACACGGAGTTTTACAACCTCGGCATGGACGAGAAGACCAAGAAGCCCGAGGGGACCATCGAATACGACGTCGTGAACGCGAATAACCAGACGGTGATGAGCCAGACGGAAGACATCAAGACGGTTCCGAACGCGTCAGCATTTCTGGTGACGGTGGAGAAGAAGCTGCCGCTGAAATCGCTGGCGCCTGGGAAATATACGTTGAAGCTGAAGATGATGGACAAGCTGAAGAACCAGAGCCTGAGTCCGTCGGCTCAGTTTACGGTAACATCGTAAGATCCCGGTTGAATCCCCGGGACGAGCGCGAAAGGGCATATTGAAGTCGGGTTTTGCGAATAGAAATCTGGCGAAGGCCATCGCAGTATCAGGGCTCCTGATAACCGGGGCATGGCTTGCCCAAGCCGCAGACCTTTCCCTGCCCGTGACGGGCAACCTTTTAGGCTCCGTTTCGGATGCGAGCGGCATACCGCAGATGGGAGCGACGGTCCAGCTCTTCAACAAGTACGAACGGCTGTTGGGGAAATCCGTGACGTCCATCGACGGGAGATTTGCGTTCGCGGAGCTGCCGGCGGATGTCTATTCGATTCGGGTAACGCTTGCGAGTTTCCTGCCGGCGGCGCGCGACAAGATTGCGGTGAAGGCGGGATTGGACAGCGTGCTGGACATTCACCTCGCGACGTTGTTCAGCAGCGTAGAGCTGAGCTATACGCTTCCGACGAGTTCGATGACAAGCGACTGGAGATGGGTGCTGCGTTCGTCGCCGGCGACGAGGCCGATTACGCGCTTGCTAGAAGGCGAGGAAAACTCTTCGAGCGCGGCATTGCATCCGCGGGTCTTTTCGGGAACGCACGCGATGCTTTCGATAAACGGGGGCGATGGCGGACTGATCGACTCCGATTCGACGCAGGCGGACCTGGGAACGGGATTCGTGGTGTCGACCAATTTGTTGGGTAAGAACCAGCTTCAGGTGGGCGGCACATTCGGTCAGGGCATAGGGCCCTCGGCCATGGGACTGTGCGCGATCTATAGCCGCGCCGAGAACGGCGGGTTCGGCGAGCCGCCCGAGGTGACGATAACGCTTTCGCAGTTGGGGCTTCTAGGGCCGCAGGGGCCGGGCAGCTCGGCGGGTTCAGTGGCTGGATTCGCGGGAGCGAGCCCGGTGGTGCGCGACATGTCGGTGAGCTTCTACGAGGTAGCCGACCCTGTAGATGGCGTGCACCTGGAGTATGGGATGACGGGCGAATCGGTGGAGTCGCTGCAACCGACGAGCCGGGTGAGTCCTTTTGCGCGGATGACGGTCGAAGCGGGCATGCTGGGGCAGTTCATAGCGGCCTATAGCGATGGCGGAAGGCCGGACGAACTTTCGGCGCACCAGGCGCAGCAGGTTTCCGAGACGGGCACGGCGAACGACGACTTGTTGACGGCGGTGAATGCGCTGGCGCGATTGCCCGAGCTTTCCGAGCATAACGGCCAATTGGAGTTGCAGCGCACGCAGAGTTATGAGCTGGGCTACAACAAGACGGAAGGGTCGCGGACGTGGGCGATGAGCGCGTTCTATGAGGATGTATCGAACGGGCGCATCTACGTGGCGGGAAATACGGCGTCGCTGAATGTAGCCGATTTGCTTACCGATGGCGTTTCGACAACTTCGGCTTACGATGTGGGGCATTACGACAGGAGCGGATATCTGGGTTCCGTGGACCAGAGGGTGAACGAGTCGCTAGACGTGACGCTCGGTTACGGGCGCATGGGAGGATTCACGGCGGATGCCAACGGGTTGGCCGGCGGCGGAATGCAGGAGAGGTTCCTAGAAGAGAGAAACCATAACCTGGCGACGGCGAACATCCGCACGCGCATCCCACGCGCGGGCACGCAGATTTCGGCGAACTACGGATGGGTGGATAGCGGGGCGGTGATTCCGCGGCACATTTTCACGACGCAGAACACGTATGTGTCTCCGGGGTTCAACATCATCATCCGGCAGCCGCTGCCGTCGTTCTTCGGCATGCCGGGGAGGCTGGAACTGACGGCGGATCTGCGCAACCTGCTGGCGCAGGGTTATCTGCCGGCCGGTGGCGGCGACGATCGAACGCTGCTGGTAGTGCAGGCGCCGAGGGCGATTCGCGGGAGCCTGAATTTCATTTTCTAAAGCAACGATGAAGGGGTTTGAGAAAGTAGCGATCGCGATGTTGGCGATGGCGGCGCCGGTGGTTTCCGCCTCCGGAGCCGTGGACTTGAATGGGCGGCCGGCCGATCCGTTCGCCAGGCCGGCGCGGGCGAGAGTGCTGCTGTTTGTGCGGACAGATTGTCCAATCACGAATCGCTATGCGCCGGAGTTGCAGAGCTTAGCGAAAGAGTTCGGTGACCGCGAAGTGCGCCTGTGGTTGATTTATCCGGACCGGTCGGAGACGGCGGCAGGCATTCGGAAGCATATTGCGGATTATGGCTTTCCGGGCGAACCGCTGCGGGATCCCGAGCACGCACTGGTGGGGCGCGCACATGCGACGGTAGCGCCGGAGGCGGCGGTGTTCGACGCGGCGGGAAAGCTGGTGTACCACGGACGCATCGACGATCGGTATGTCGATATCGGGAAAGCGCGGGCGGCCGCGCAGCGGCACGATCTGGAAGATGCAATCCGGGCTGTACTAGCAGGCAAACCGGTTCAGGAATCCGAGACGCGCGCGGTAGGATGCTCGCTGGCAGATGTAGAGTGAAGCCGGTTTGGCTGGCGCTCGCGGCGGCGGTGATGGCGCGGGCGGGCAGCGATTCGAAGATACCGACTTTTGCGCACGAGATTGCGCCTATCATTTACCAAAATTGCGCGGCGTGCCATCGGCCCGGACAGGCGGGACCGTTTCCACTGTTGAGTTATGCGGACGTGAAGAAGCATGCGCGGCAGATCGCGGACGTTACGCGGCGACGCTATATGCCGCCATGGCCTCCGGAAGCCGGGTACGGCGAGTTCCAAGACGAGCGCCGGTTGACGGATGAGCAGATTCGCTTAATTGGCGACTGGGTGCGAGCAGGGGCGCCGGAGGGCAATGTGGCGGATGAACCGCCGGCGCCGCAGTTTGCCTCTAATTGGCAGTTGGGCGAGCCCGATCTGGTGTTGCAGGCGGCTCGGCCCTTTCCATTGGCGGCAGCGGGGCCGGATGTCTTCTGGAATTTCCTGTTTCGTCCAGATTTGAAAGTGTCGCGTTATGTGCGGGCTATCGAGATCCGACCGGGGACGAGCGGACGCGTGCATCACGCAAATCTGTATATCGATAGAACGGGCGCAACGCAGCGGAGTGAGACGACGCCGGGGGCAGGTTTCCCGGGGATGGAGTTGACGATCGACCGGAACCCGCTCGATCCGGAAAGCCACTTTCTGTTTTGGAAACCGGGAAGCGAGCCTTATTCGGAGCCGGAGGGATTGTCGTGGCGGCTCGATCCGGGAAACCTGCTGGTGTTGAACGCGCACATGCAGCCAGGGGGAAAGGCAGAGGAAGTGCAGCCTTCTATGGGGCTGTATTTTACGGACAAGCCGCCGACGAAATTTCCGCTGCTCATGGAATTGGAGCACGACGGCGCGTTAAATATTCCAGCGGGTGCACGGGACTTTCTAATAGCTGACGATTTTCGGTTGCCGGAGGATGTGGACGTGCTGGCGGTGTATCCGCACGCGCATTATTTGGGCAAGCTGCTGGAGGGGTATGCGGCGCTTCCGGACGGCACGCGGAAATGGCTGATCCGCATTCGCGATTGGGACCTGAACTGGCAGGGAGTCTACCGGTATCGGGCGCCGGTGTTTCTGCCCAAAGGGTCGGTGATCTCGATGCGCTATCACTATGACAATTCGGCGGACAATCCGAGGAATCCGAACAGCCCGCCGAAGCGTGTGCGGGCGGGAAACCAGGCGACGGATGAAATGGGTCACCTGTGGCTACAGGTACTGCCGCGCGGGCGTGGAGACCATCGACGGCCTTTGCAGGAGGCGATCCTGCGGCGCCAGCTCGAAAAGTATCCGAACGACTTTTTCGCGCATTTGAATTTAGGGGCGCTGCTGCTCTCGAGACTGGATGCGCAGGGAGCGGCGGCGATGCTGGAGCGGGCGACCGCGATCGATCCGGCGCGGCCGGAGGCGCACGATATGTTGGGCGAAGCGTGGGCGGCGCTGGGGCGCTGGAGCGATGCGATGGAGCAGTTTCGGCTGGCCCTGCGGGCGCGATCGGATTACGTGGATGCGCGTTATAACCTGGCGCGGGCGCTCGCGAAGTTCGGGAGATATGAAGAAGCAGTAGAGAATTTCCGGGGGGTGGCGGCGGCATATCCGGACAGCGCTCGACTGCAGAATGAGTTTGGAGAGTTACTCGCGCGGGATGGAAAGTACGCCGAAGCGATCGGGCAGTTCGATAAGGCTCTCGCGATCGATCCGTCGGATGAGACAGCGAAGAAAAATAGAGAGTTTGTGAGAGCGGCGAAACCTTAATGCGCGCCGGCGGGGGCGCCGCGAGCACGCACGCGCTTGACGATCCAGACCACTGGGACGCAGGCGAAACAGGCAAGCGCCATGTAGCGGAAATCGTCGATGTAGGACCAGAGAGCGGATTGTTGGGAAAGCGCGACGCCTACCTGTCCGAGGGCTTGCTGTTGAGCCGTGATGGGGTCCGTGTACTGCGAGAAAAATTTGGCGAAGTAGCTGAGGCTCTGCTGGTAGTTCGATGTAGTTGGGGTGAGATGGCGGACCAACTCGGTTTGGTGGACCTGCTGGTGGCGGACGAGGATGGTTTGCACAACGGAGATGCCGACGCTGCCGCCGATGTTGCGCATGAGGTTATAGAGGCCGCTGGCGTTGCCGACGCTTTGGGGCGCGAGATCGCCTAGAGTGGTGACCGACAGGGGAACGAAGACCAGGCCGAGCGAGAAGCCGCTGATGATGATGGGCCAGAGCATGGACCAGGGCGAGATCTGCAGGGTGATGAGGGACCAGAAAAGGCTGCATACGCCGAAGATGGTGAAGCCGAGCGAGACGAGGATGCGGGAGTCAATTTTTGAGACCAGGATGCCGACCAAGGGCATGGCGACTATGGAGCCGATGCCGCGCGGGGAGACGACCAGGCCAGCCCACCAGGCCGAGTAATCCATGATGGATTGGTAATAAAGCGGGAGCAGCGTGACGGCGGAATAGATGACGGCGCCGAACAGGAAGATAAGAACGCAGCCGAGAGTGAAGTTGCGGTTCTTGAAGACGTTGAGATCGACGAGAGTTCTTTCGCGCGTGAGTTGAGAGATGACGAAGGCGACGAGGCAAACGATCATGATGATGAAGGCGTAGCGGATCCAAACGGCGCCGAACCAATCGTCTTCCTGGCCGCGGTCGAGAATGATTTGCAGGCAGCCGAGGCCGACGGCGAGGAGGCCGAAGCCGATGGAGTCGAGTTTGCCGGGTTTGGCGTTCTTGATGTAAGGCGGGTCGTGGACGTAGCGCAGGATCAGAAAGATGGCGAGGGCGCCGACGGGGATGTTGATGTAAAAAGCCCAGCGCCAGGAGTATTGGTCGGTGAGCCAGCCGCCGAGAGTGGGACCGAGAACGGGGGCGACGACGACACCCAAGCCGAACATGCCCATGGCGAGACCGCGCTTTTCGGGAGGGAAGCTTTCGGTGAGGATGGCTTGGGAGAGAGGCTGGAGCGCGCCGCCGCCTGCGCCTTGCACGAGGCGGGCGAGCAGGATGACGATCAGCGTGTTGGCTGCGCCGCAGAAGAACGAAGCGATGGTGAAGATGATGATGGAGACGACCAGGAATCGTTTGCGGCCGAAGCGGAGAGAGAACCACGCGCTGGCCGGAAGCACGACGGCGTTCGAGAGGAGATAGAAGGTGAGGACCCACGTGGCTTCATCGTTTGAAGCCGAGAGGCTGCCCGCAATGTAAGGTATGCAGACGGAGGCGATGGAAGTATCGATAACTTCCATAAAGGCGGGCAGGATGACGGCAAGAGCGATGAGCCACGGGTTTACGCCGGGTTCGAGATTGGCGGCGGATGAATTGGGCTCGGCCATCGGGCAAGTGGCTGTTTGATGCGGAATGGACGGGAAAAGATGTCAGGGAAGAGCGCGAAGCCCCCGACACCCAGTGAATTCACGGGCGAAAGGGCACAAGAACGCGCAGGCCCGCTAGCGATAAATATGGCGCCCCACTTGGGACAAGAGGCCCGGGAGAAGGCGCACAGCTTCACGATCGTACTCTTGAATTCGCGGTTCCAATTCATCCCAGGCGACGAGATAGGGCGAGGTGCGCTTGATTGTGTCGCGAATCGGACCAAAGGTCCATCCGGCGAGAAACCGTTCTGCGTTCCAACGGAGGTGTTCTATTTGGGCGAGCAGCTCGATTTCCTCGAGAGTGAAGTTTTTGACTGGCTCTAGAAGTTCAGAGGCTGTGGGCGCCGAGTGGCACCCTATGGCGCGAAGCTTGATGGGGATGTGATCGGCCGCCTGGCGGTTGGAGTCCATGTAATCCTCTTCGAGATCCTTCCAAGGCCGCAATGTCGGGTCGTTCTTGGGAGCGCCATCGCGCTCGCGCCTGCGCCTGTAATCTTCGTGCAAGTCGCGCGCCATGCCGTCGAGCTCTGGATCAACCACATTCTTGAGAGCGGCTGCCTCTTCGAGCGATCCAAAGGCGGTCAACTGATCTGAAAGCGGCGCTGCCGACGTGCTCGCAATGAGCGTGGCGAGACCGGCAGGGTCGCTGAGACGAACGCGGATTGGGACCGTGACATTCTGCCGGTGAACAAGGGAGAGAGCCAGGGAGAGAGAGCGGGCGTCGTTGTCGAAGGCGATAATGGCGGTGGTAATGGCAGCCGACTCCGAGCATGCGTATGAGATACGAATCTGCGCGGCGGGTTCTTCCGCGTCGAATTCCAGGAATTCGGCGGTGCAAAGTTGATTCAACTGCGGATAGCGGAAACGGAAGAGGCGCTCCTTCCTTGTCGCATGGAGATCGACGACCAGGACTTTCAGCTTCTTCAAGTTGGCGTGGTGGCTGATGCGGCAGGCTTGCACGAGCAGGGCTTCGCCCATGAGTCCGAATCCAACGATTATCAATTGAACCACGCGGTCATCGCGGGGCGCGATGGGAATGCGGTCGAGAGGATGCTCAGCGAAAAGCTGACGAGCGGCGCTTTCGAAGATGTTGAAAGTGGTGACTCGGGCCGGTCCGGTTCCAACCACCAGAGCACGCCGCTCGCGAAGCAAGGCGCGGAGCTGCGGGTCCACGATGTGCGCGAAGATCTGGAGGGGCTCGCGAGAAGCGGTAGAGCGATGCGCGGATAGCGCGGCGGCGCGCATCGCCGTTCCTACATTCAAGCTGTCGCTTTCGAGAGCGGCGAAGAAGTACTTGGCGCGCTGGGCGCCGGCATTTCGCAACACACGCGAACCGATCGCATATCGGACCGGGAGAGTGCTGTCCAACGTCTTGGAATGGCGTGGCGGAGCACCGGCTTCAACTTCGACAATAAGCGCGGGCAAGCCTTCCGCGCGCGCATCACGGGCCAGGCATTCCGCCAACAAACTCGGGCCGCAAATAACGACGTGACCTCCTGTGAGGGCGATCCACAGGAGTCTTAATCTCTTGCCGAAGAACTCCATAAGGACTGCAATACTGGCGGCGCTTACGAAAATGACGGCGAACAACTTGGCGAGGACGAGGGCGACGGAAGTTGACTGTTCCCCTTCGAAGTGGAGGAACAGGAGGCGGGTGGCCGAGTATAGGGATTCAATGCATCGAGACCAAAGGCTTGAATCGCGGTATTGAGCCCAAAAAACGGGGAAGCTCAGGACGAGAGTCAGAAATGCCGCGAGAATGGACCCGAACCACCAGATACGCAGGGATTTGCCTTCCGGCGGTTCGCCTACACCTTCACTCATATATCGTCATGCTCGCCTGCAGAATCCGCGATGGTCCTCCATAATACACCAGGAGTGGACCGGGCGAGCGTTGGGGTTGGAATGAGGACGCGGGAAGTTTTAGCTCGTGAATCCGCGAGTGTCCGCGAACCGGCCGGGAGCGTCTATGCGGCAGAGGTATCTGGAAGGAGAACGATTGAAGAGACTTGCCGTTATTTTCATGGCCGCGGTTGCGGTGTCGTGCACGCAGAAGAATCCGCAGACCGGCGCGCAATCGAGCGCATTGAGCTCGGCTCCGCCGCCGGCTTCTTATGCGCCGCGCGTGGGAGTGGCATTGAACACTGGCTCGCGGACGTGCGTAGCGATTCAGAACGGGAACCTGGCGGCCGGAAGCCCGGTGACGCTCGTGACGCCGACATTGCCGCAATCGTTCGCGCAAGGCGAGATCGGGGCGCAATCGAAATCGCCGTGCCCAATTACACAGGACGTGAATCCGGCGTATACGAGCTACGACGTGCAGACGAGGGGAGCGACGGTACCGAAGCTGACGCCGCTGTTTGCGGTTACGGGAACGTCGGGCGCCTTTTCGATGCAGAACAATAACGCGCAGGCGGACCTGGACCAGAACGGGAAGACGGAGATGTTCCGGGCATGCAGCGCAAGTGACGGCGTGCATTTGACGATATGGTCGGGGGCGCCGACGACGGGGACGGTCATCTGGCACGCGTTTTATTATGAACCGGGCAGCAGCGCGGCAGTGGGACCGCCTTGCACGACAAAAGAGACAGGTACGCCATCATAAGTCGCGCACAACGGGCGCCAGCCGCCCTGCGCGCTCGCGCGCCTAATGGGCAGGCAGGAGGTCCCAGATGGCGGGATCTTCCTCGCCGAGCACCCAGGAGCAGAAGCCTTCGATGCCGCGCTCGCGGACGAGATTGTAGCGTTCGCGAAAGGTGCGGGCGTCCGTAAAGAAGACCCATTCGCGAGTTTGGTCGCGATAGAAATAGAACCACGAGACGCGGTCCTGCGGGTCCCATTGGATCTCTGCGTGGTATTCAGCCACTAGCTGCTGCACGGCAAGCGCGCCGACCGTTTCGGCGGAATTTGCGGGACGTTCTTCGACATTGGGACCCGGCCGGGTAGGTTCGCCCGCGAACCAACGATAGCCGTAGACGGGTATGCCGAGGGAGAGTTTTTCCTTGGGAACCACTTTGAGAGCGTAGTCGAGATTTTCGAGCGTCCACGGGTAGCCCGCCACGGGGCCTGGCGGGGTGTAGCGCGTGTGTTCGTCGTAGGTCATCAGGCAGATGAGGTCCACCTGCTCGGACAAGGCTTTGAGGTCGTAGGCGCCGCGCCAGTTTTCGAAGATCCATTTGGCAAAACCGCCGTGTCCGGGATAGCCGGGCGCATTGGGAACGGTGGCGATGCTGAGCTGCAGGTGTTCGGCATGAAACGCCTGAGCCGTCTCCGTCACTAAGGCAGTGAGCAGGCCGCCGTCGGTGAGGGCGATGTTTTCGAAATCGAATTGAAAACCGAGATAGCCATGCTTCTTCGATTCCTCGATCAGGGTTTGGATAAAGCGCCGGCGAGCGTCGGGCGCGGAAGCGAATTTATGAAAGTTTTCCTGATTAAAGGCCGGATTGACGACGATGGGCATGACTGGAACGCGGGCGCGACGGGCGGTCTCCATGACGAGCGCGTTAGGGCCGCCCCAGACGAGGCCCGCGGCATCGACTGAATACCAGGTGGGCACCAGGATATCGATCTTGGCGGCGTGATTCAGGAAGGATTGGACAGAGAGCGGGTTGTCCGTGAGATAGAAGAGGGCTTTGGGGCGCGTGGAGGGAGATTGGGCCGAGGCGAGGCCCGCGAGCAAGAGGAGGAGCGCCCCTCTGATGGTAGTCATGACAAACCCACGGTATCAGCACTGGTACTAAATGATTGTCTTGACCTGTGCAGCAGAGGGAGTTCGCTTATAGAATAAACGAGCCGAAGTTAGCGGCCGGGAGAAACACGGCGAGAAGAGGGGATATTGGATGTTACACAGAGCGCAGGCGCACTTAGTAGGCGGATTGTTAACGGGGGTCGGGTTTTTCGGCGCGGTGTTGGCAGCACATGGGCAGGAAGGGAGCGTAGCAACAACTCCGGCTTACAAGGTTCTGTACACATTCACCGGTGAAGGCGATGGCTCGGAATACAATACGCTATTACCTTACGACAAATATGTGATACGGGACCGCGAGGGGAATCTGTACGGGACCGCGCCGTATGGAGGCTACGAATCGGGAGGCGAATTCAGCACGTGCGGCGAATACGGATGCGGCGTGGCGTACAAGCTGGACAAAGCGGGAAAACAAACGGTGCTGCATGCGTTCACGGGAACTCCGGACGGAATGTTTCCGGTATCGAGCCTGGCGCGCGATGATGACGGGAACTTATATGGCACAACGACGGGCGGCGGGTTTACCGGCGGGTCTTGCGGCGGATTTGGTTGTGGAGTGGTATTCAAGATAGACCGGCATGGGAACGAAAGCGTGGTTTATACCTTCCAAGGCGATGCAGACGGGCGAAATCCAGCGGCAGGGCTGGTGCGGGACGAATGGGGAAGCCTATATGGGACAACTCCCGATGGAGGTGAATACGGTTCGGGTACGGTGTACAAGCTGGATAACGACGGGAAAGAAACGATTGTCTACAGCTTCACGGGAGGAACGGATGGAGGCGGGCCGTTTTCGGGGCTGATACGGGACGACAAAGGCAATTTGTACGGGACGACGCGGCAAGGCGGAGCGCCAGGCAGTTGCTTCGGCGAAGGGTGCGGGGTAGTTTACAAGATCGACCGGAGCGGGAAGCAAGCGGTGATCTATGCGTTTCAGGGCGCGCCGGATGGAGCAGCGCCCACAGCGAGCCTGATACGGGACGAGGACGGAAACCTGTATGGGAACGCTGGATCAGGGGGCAACACGGGGCAGTATTGCGGATCGTTCGGATGCGGCGTGGTTTACAAGATCGACCGTAATGGGAAAGAGAGCGTGCTCTATACGTTCGCGGGCGCGCAGGATGGCGAGATTCCGACGGGACGCTTGTTTCGCCTGGATCACAAGCTCTATGGCGTGACGTATTACGGGGGGGAAGTGAGCGACTGTTTCGGATTCGGTTGCGGAGAGGTGTTCGAGCTGAACCAGGCGGGCAAGAAGCGCGTTGTTTATACGTTCACGGGCGAAGCGGACGGAGGCGTGGCGGATGCGGGGTTGACGGGCGACGAAGAAGGCAACATTTACGGCAGCACGGAATTCGGCGGCGACGTGACAGGGCCTACGGGGTTGTGCGGCGGCGGATGCGGCGTGGTGTTTGAGGTGAAGGTTCGGGCGGAGCGCCACGATAGCGACACGCCGCCGAATGAATAGGCCGGGTGGCCCGGACTACTGGGCGACGGCGGCCTGCTGCTCCGATTCGAGCTGGGCGCGGGAGTTGTTAAAGCTATAGCCGAAGCCGCGCACCGAGCGGATGATGAGCGGGTTTGCGGGATCGGCTTCGACTTTCTGGCGCAGGCGAAGGATATAGACATCGACGGTGCGATCGGTGACGGCGCGATCGTGACCCCAGACGGCGTCGAGCAACTGCTCGCGGCTGAAGACGACGCCGGGGCGGCTCATGAGAAATTCGAGGAGCCGGAATTCAGTGGCGGTGAGGGTGAGGGCAGCGCCATTGAGGCGCACTTCGCAACTGCTGCGATCAAGCTCCAACTTGCCGGCCTTTAAGACGCGAGTAGCGCTGGCCTGCCCGCGAAACTGAATCTTAATGCGGGCGATCAGTTCGCGAATGAAGAACGGCTTGACGATGTAATCGTTGGCGCCGAGCTCGAGGCCGACGATGCGGTCGGTCTCAGAGGCTCGGGCGGTGAGAAAAATGACCGGGATGTGCGCGAGCTCGGGGTGCTGGCGGATGCCTTTGCAGATATCGAGGCCGTCGGAATCGGGCAACATGATGTCGAGCAGAAGAAGATCCGGGCGTTCTCTTCGGCAAAACTCGACCACGCCCCGACCGGTGTGGCCGCCTACGACCGCAAACCCTTCCTTTTCAAGGTTGTATTTTACAAGTGCGTAGAGATCGGCGTCGTCTTCGATGAGAGCAATTTTGCGCATGCGAATAGTGGACTGGAAGTATCCCTTAGGCTCAGAGTAACCGAGCGAGTGTGACAAGTCTGTTACAGATGCGTGAAATGGCGTTGAATTGTGAGGATGCACGAAGTGATGTACGCTAGGAACGACGGCGATGAACAAGTACGAGCGACGCGCCGAGCAAGAGCGTAAGGCGGCGCTGCGTTTCTCGCTGATGTTATGGACGGCCGGGATCGGGCTGGTGTTGGTGGTGCTGTTGATAGTGGGATTGAACAGCTCGGCTCCGCCGCGGTTTTTCTCTCGGGGCGCAATTGCGGCAGCGATTCTACTGCTGACTCTGCGGCAGGTAAGCCGGAGACTGAAAACCAGAGGACCGCGGGCGGCGCAACCCGATCCACGTTCGACGCTGAAGCTGGATTGAGCACGCACGGGCGCGAGGGTCCGGCTGGCGAAGAATCCAGGCTGGCAACATCCGAAACATTGCTAACATCGAGGTTTTATGAAGGGTATCGTATTGGCCGGGGGGACCGGCAGCCGGCTATTTCCGCTAACGAAGATCACTAACAAACATCTCTTGCCGATTTTCGACAAGCCGATGATTTATTACCCGATTCAGACTTTGGTGGAGGCGGGAATCACGGACCTGATGATTGTGACCGGGGGACGGAACTCGGGCGATTTTCTGCGCCTGCTCGCGAATGGGAAAGAGTTCGGGTTGAAGCATATCAACTACACGTATCAGGAGGGCGAAGGGGGCATTGCCGAGGCGCTGGCGCTGACGGAGCACTTCGCGGAGGGAAAGAAGATATGCGTGATTCTAGGGGACAACATCATCGAGGGATCGATCAAAGAGGCGGTGCGCGATTTCGAGGGGCAGGAGCGCGGCGCGAAGATCCTGCTCAAAGAGGTTGCAGACGCCGAACGTTTCGGAGTGGCGGAAATTGAGGGAGACCGAATTGTGGGGATCGAGGAAAAGCCGGCGCGGCCGAAATCGAGTTACGCGGTGACGGGAATTTATATGTACGACGGCACAGTCTTCGACAAGACGAGGACATTGAAGCCATCAGCCCGCGGAGAGCTTGAGATCACGGACGTCAACAACGGATACATTCAGGAAGGCACGATGACGTTCAATTACCTGAACGGCTGGTGGACGGACGCCGGCACGTTCGACTCGCTTTTACGAGCGGCACAACTGGTGCATGGCACGACGCACAAACGGGCGCCGGCGCTTGCAGCCGCAGGGAGAGAGATTCGCAAATGAGCGCGGTGGCGCTGGGTGTTTTGGAGTCGGGAACCGAGATTGCGATTCCGACCGCGGAGGCGGGAATCGGGAAGGTCATTTTATCGCCGACCAGCGCGGATCTGATCGCGGGAGTGGAGATCCGGCCGTTTGCGTTGTGGCCGGACGACCGCGGATATTTTCTGGAGGTCGCGCGGATAGGGCAAGGGCTGGTAGCCGGCTTTCCGGCAGCGACGACGCAGGTTTCAGCAGCGTTGAATTATCCGGGAATTATCAAGGCGTTTCATTATCATAAGTTTCAGACCGATTACTGGGTGGCGGCCGCCGGACTGCTGCAGGTGGCGTTAGTGGACATGCGTCGCGGCTCGAGTACGTTTGGAGCGAAGAATACTTTGTATGTCGGAGCGCTGAGGCCTTGGCAGGTCTTGATTCCGCCGGGCGTAGCGCACGGGTACAAGGTGATCGGCGAGCAGCCGTCGATGTTGATCTATGTTACGGATCGGAATTACGATCCGAAAGACGAAGGCCGCATTCCGTACAACGATACGGCAATCGCATACGACTGGGAACTGCAGCACAAGTGAACAGTTTTACGAATTTAACTACGCACGGGGCCGGTATGACTTCAGCTTGCTCGCTATAATTCTCACTGGAGAGATTCCGGTTCAGTGGATCGGTCTCAGCATACGTATACCGCCCTGGATGAGTTGAAGCAGATCCAGGCAGAGGCGCGACACTCTATCTCGGTCGATCACCTGCGGCGGTGTTACGAGCGAGTGCAAACAATCCGGAGAGCGAATCCGGACGACTTCGATCTACAACTATTCATAGCGGACCTGCAGGAAGAGATCATCGAACGGGCGCGCGGCGGGCAGCAAAGCGCGGCGCCAGCGTCGACGGAAGAGAGACCGCACGCGAGGCGTTCCCGAGAGCGCGAACTGGCGGAACCCGCAGACGATGCGGCGGAGATCTCACCCGAAGTGCCGCAGGTCGACGCCAAGACTTGGCAGCGGGCCACTTACATAGCACTGTTTCTGACGGCGCTGCTGCTTGCGGCGTTCATTGTGTTGGTGCAAGCGGCGAGAAAGGTCAACTTTCCGTCAACAGAAAACGCGGCGCAGCAGACAGCACAGCAGACCAATGCGGGAGGCAAAGCTCCGGCTGAAAATGCCGCGGCCACCCCGGCGGCGCCAAGCGCGCCGACGCTGCGGTTGTATACGGACCTGGTGCCGGGGACGGTGACGATCGACGACGGGGAGCCGCGGGACCTGAAAGATGGCGAGCTGGTGCTCGACGACTTGCAGCCGGGGCAGCATTCGATCAAGGTGGTGGGGCGGAGCGGGAACGCGGCGTTCACATTCGATGTAGCGGAGAAATCGGCGCCGCGCATTGTGAGCATTCCGTCGGCAAACAACGCGATGGCGGTGCTGGTATCGGGAGAAGGAGGCAAGGCGCGCCTGGTGACGAACGCGGATAATTCCGAAGTGGCGTTGGATGGGAAGCCGGCGGGGCAAGTGGGCGCGGATGGGCTTACGCTGGACGATTTGGGCAAAGTGGATCACGAGCTACAGGTGACGCAGGGCAAGGACCGGCAGCGTTTTGTGCTGACTTATACGCCCGCGCCTGCGTTAACGGTTTACGTGAAGAGCGACCCGAACGCGGGAACGGTAGTGGTGAGCGCGGGGCAGGACAACGCGGACGTTTACATCGACGACGCGCTTTACCGGCGGAAGACAGATCAGGGGCAGGTGCGAATTCCGCTGAAGGTGGGCGACTACACGATTCGCGTGCATAAGGCGGGATTCATGGACCCACCGCCGAAATCGGTGACAGTGAAAAAGGCGGAAGAGACGCCGGTCGATTTCCGCATGGACCCGATACCGCAGATAGCGACGCTACAGATCAAGGGCGCGCTGCAAGGAACGATGGTTTATGTAGACAAAGATCTTGCGGCGGTAATTGGAGCGGATGGCAACGCGAATATTTCGAATGTGAAGCCGGGAGACCACACAATCGAGCTGCGGCGGGAGCAAGCGCTGCCGAAGAAATTTCAGAGATCGTTTCACACGGGAGACGTAGTAGTGTTTTCGGGTCCCGATGTGACGTTAGACAAAGCGATCACGGAGAATAAGCCGGCGCCGCCGGCGACTCCGACGCCAGATACAAAGGCGCCCCAGAACTATGGGATGGAGATGGAGGGGTCGCAAGTGAGAAAGGGCGGAGGGTTTGTGGCGTACCATGTGCCGAAAGTGGCCGGGCATTATAGCTTTGCCGCGCAGGGGCACATCGGCGGATTTCTAAAGAAAAGCAAGCTGCAGTGGTACGCGGGCTACCAGGATGGCGAGAATTATATTCTGTTCACCGTGGACGGCAAGCACGCGACTATCCATGAGGTCACAAACGGCAAATCGATAGAAGTGGCTCGGATGCCGTTCAACGCAGAATCGAACGAATGGGTGCAGGTAGATTTGTCTGTAAGGCCGGATTCGATCAGCGCGCATTTGAAGACGCCGGACACGGGATGGAGCGACTTGGGGTCGGTGGCTAGCCCGGGGCGGGATTTCACGCAGGACAAGGTAGGTTTTTACATTCCAGGAAGCGATGAAATCGCAGTTTCTAACTTCCGATTTTCCAATCGCTAAATGAGAACAGGAAGACAAACGGGTGGATGAACGAGCGTTTTACCGGGAATCGCAGACGACGAAACCAGCGACGCTGAACTGCCCGTTTTGCAAGACATCGAACAGCTATGAGCTGAGATGGCTGGTGAGGCGGAAGATGGACAAGCTGCCGCGGCAAGCCGACGAGCGAGACCGCGCCAAGTTCGCGAAAGCCGCGAATTACATGGTGCTGTTGGACGATAAGGCGGCCTGCAAGAATCCGCGGTGCCGACGAAGCTTCGAAATATCGGGCATGAAAACGACCGCTTTCCTGAGCGAATAACAATTCGAATACGCGTTTCGGCAATTAATTTTGATTTAGAACACCAGGGCGAAAGGCATACCTGGTAACGACCCCAGGGAGGGCCTCATCTATCTGGAAAAGGAGGCACCACTGCATGGTGCAGGCACTTGGAAGGGTGGCAAGGAAAGCGGTAATCGCGGCAGGCCTAGTTGGGCTGTTTGCGTGGGGAGCCGCGGCGCAGGACGATCCGCCGACTCGGGTAGCGCGGCTGAACTACATGAACGGGAACGTGTCGATGGAACCGGCGGGCGTGGACGATTGGGCGCCGGCCGTGGTAAATCGTCCGTTCACGACCGGAGATTATTTATACACGGATACCGGGGCACAGGCGGAATTGCACATGGATGTGGCTGTGATCCGGATGGGATCGCAGACGAGCTTCGGGTTCTTGAACCTGAGCGATCAAGCGGTTCAGATGAAGATGACCGAAGGCGATATGTACATTCGGCTTCGAAATTTCAGTTCCGACCAGGTATTCGAAGTGGACACGCCGAATGGGGCGGTGACGCTGCTGCAGAACGGAACGTACCGGTTTCGCGTGGACCCGAACGGCGCTTGGAGTTACGCAGTGGTTCGGGATGGAGAAGCGCAGGTGACGGGCGGCGGCCAATCGTTCCTGTTGAACCAGAACGAGAGCGCGAACATATCGGGGACGGACCAGCTTTCGTACGACGTGGAGAGCGCACCGGCGCCGGACGATTTCGACAATTGGAGCATACAGAGGGACGCGCACGAGGCGCATCTGGCAGCAGAACGGTATGTGGCGCCGTCGGTGATCGGCTATGAAGATCTAGACGACAACGGAGATTGGCAAGAGTCGGGGGACTACGGACCAGTATGGTATCCGCGCCAGGTAGAAGCGGGGTGGGCGCCGTATCACTACGGTCATTGGATGTGGGAGGATCCCTGGGGATGGACGTGGGTGGACGACACGAGCTGGGGCTTTGCACCGTTCCATTACGGACGTTGGGCGTTTATCAGCGGCCGATGGGGCTGGTGCCCGGGACCGCGAGTAGCGAGTTCCCGCCCGTATTATGCGCCGGCTATGGTGGCCTGGTTCGGAGGGTCGGGCTTTGGAGTCTCGGTGGGAATCGGCGGAGGCGCATCGCTCGGGTGGGTGGCGCTAGGATTCGGCGAAGTTTACACGCCGCCTTATGTATGCAGCCAGAGATACTTCAGCGACGTGAACGTGTACAACACGCGGGTGACGAATGTAAATATCACGAACGTATACAACACGGTGTATGTGAACCATACGGTTTACAACGAGACGTTTGTGAATACCAGGGCGCCGAACGCGGTGCTCGCGATGCCGCAGAGCGCGTTCGCAAGCGGAGGCGCGGTAAGGCAATTGGCGAGACCGGTGCCCGCGGCCGCAGTGGCCAGAATCCAGACAGCGCGCGTGACGGCGCCGCCGGTTGCGCCGACGCGGCAGGCTTTGACGCCGACCGCGGGAGGACGGGCAGCGGCGCGTCCGCCGGCGCAAGTGATGCAACGGCAGGTGGTGGCTCGGGTGACGCCGCCAGCACCACCGGCGTCGTTTGCAGCACGGCAGCAATATTTGCAACAGCACGCGAGTAGCGGACAACCGTTGAACCATGCGGAGATGCGCCGCGCGGTGCCTCCGCCGCATGCCGCGCCCGCAGTGAGAGTGGCGAGCGCGCCAGCAGCAAGGCCAGTAGCGGTGCATCCGGGCGCGCGAGTAGGGAATCCGGTTGTAGCGGCGCGGCCCGGCACAGTGCCGCAGCCTGGACATGTAACGCCAGCGGGACCGGGGCGGCCAGGAGCGCCAGAAAATCAACCGGCGGCGCGAGGCGGGCAACCGCCAGCTCAGCCGGGACGCGGGAGTGAGCCGGCACAGCCAGCGGCTCATGGGGCGCCACCGAATCGTCCAGCTGCCGACACGCGGCCAACTCCTGCGGAGACGCGACCTGCGCCTCAGCCCGCAGCGAGAGCTCCGCAACCTCCACCGGCGAGACCGGAAGCTAGACCGGCGCCTGAGACACGGCCGGCGCAACCGGCGGCTCATGGGGCGCCTCCGAATCGGCCGGCTGCTGAGACGCGGCCCGCGCCTGCCGAGACACGGCCGGCACCCGAAGCGCGGCCTACACAACCAGCAGGGCGAACCCCACCCCCGCCGCCATCGGCGAGACCGGAAGAGCGGCCCGCACAACCGGCGGCAAGGACACCGCAGCCGGCTCCGGCGCGGCCCGAGGAGCGCCCTGCCGCGCGAGCGCCGGCACCGGCGCCTGCACGGCCACCGGAGCGACCGACAGCGCAGCCTGCTCCCGCCCGACCTGCAGAGCGGCCCGCGGAGCCAGCACACGGCGCTCCACCGAACCGACCGGCGCCCGAAGCGCGGCCAGCCAATCCGCCGGCGAGGCCGGAAGCGAAGCCCGCACCGGCGCCGGCGAGGCAAGCTCCTCCCTCAGAAAAGAAAGAGGAGAAGCCGAAGAACACCAAGGACACCAACCACTGATCTCGCAGTAGATGCGCCATTCAGACGGGCCGGGGCGAAGAGTCTCGGCCCTTTTCTCTATCCGATGGAGCGAACCACGCCGCCATCGGCGCGAACGGCGGCTCCATTGATGGCCGAAGAAAGCGGACTCGCGAGAAAGGCGACCACGGCGGCGATTTCTTCAGGCGATTCGAAGCGCTTGAGGATAGAAGTGGGACGGATGTGTTCGAAGAAGTCGCGCTCGATATCGGCGCGGGTGGAGTTTTTCGAAGCAGCCAAGTTTTGGACGAATTCGGTGACCCCTTCAGAAGCGGTGGGGCCGGGAAGCACGGAGTTGACGGTGACGCCTGTCGCGGTGGTGGTTTCGGCGAGGCCGCGAGCGACGGCGAGTTGCGCGGTCTTGGTCATCCCGTAGTGAATCATTTCGGCGGGAATCTGGAGGCCGGACTCGCTTGAGATGAAGAGGATGCGGCCCCAGTTCTTTTCTTTCATGAGAGGCAGGTAGTGGCGACTGAGGCGTACGCCGCTCAGGACGTTGACCTCAAAGAAGCGGCGCCAGTCCTCGTCGGGAATTTCTTCGAAGGGCTTGGGTTCGAAGATGCCGAGGTTATTGACGAGGATCTCGACTTCGGGAAATTGCGAGACGGCTTGACGAACGCCATCGGGAGAGCCGAGATCGGCGGTGAGACCGTGCACCTCGCCGAACGCGGCGCGGAGCTTGGATACGGCGGCATCTACGCGCGGCGCAGTGCGGCCGTTGACGATGACGCGAGCGCCTTCCGTGGCGAGAGCTTCAGCGATGGCGTAACCGATACCGGCGGTAGATCCTGTGATGAGCGCGCGCTTGCCTGCGAGTTGTAAGTCCATGTTGTGGGGATGCGGGCAGCGGGCGCGCGGATGCGAGCGAGACTACGAGGCCGCTTGGGTTTCCAGAGAGAACCCGATCAGTTGTACGTTATCGAGTACTGTCCGGTGGAGAGCTGGTATTCGATGTAGCCACCCTGGAAGTATTGGATCTTCCAATCCGAGGTCAAATCGCTTTCGTCACTGGTGGGTAGTCCTAAGAGTCCCGAACCGTAATCTTGCGAAGCCCACCCCGCCAGCATACCCGCGTACAGAGCGTACGTGCCGGCGTTGTACTGAACGAGCTCGGTCTGATTACCGTTCGCGTCCTGGATGATTTGCCATTGGTAGGCGAGGCCAGTAGAGCTGGTGGACTGCTGACGATCATTGGCGGGATATCCAATTGCGCTTGCCGGACCGCCAATCTGAGTGTATTTCGTCCACATTCCGCCGTATATGCCGTAGACCGTCCCGGCGCAACCGGTTTGGGTGAGCACGTCGGTTTCCTGCTGAGTTTGATTGTCCTTGAAATACTGAATACAACCCAAGCCCAGTGGCGTAACCGGGTTGTCCGTGGGCGTCAGCGCATAGGCCGCATAATCGTTTCGATTGAACGCGTCCTGCCAAACCTGGGGATTGGCGGAGCCGGCGCCGACGGGATAGCCGTTTTGCGCGGTGCAGGTGAACGACTGTGTCGAGTTAACAAGGTTGAAGGTGGAGTTCGCCACCTCGGCCGTGATGTTGTGGCTTTGACCATCATTGAAACCCGGATCAAACGTAAACCCGTGATAGCCGTTCCCTTTGTTGGCGGCTTGCAAGTCCGGGCGGTATTGGTTGGCATCAAGCTCAGTCAGTAAGTTGCCGTTGTCGTATAGGTAGACATTCAAGGAAGAATCAGGCTGCGAGGAATCATAGGCCCAGCCGTAAATATTGCCGCAATCCGCATGATCCAAAAAACCCTGAAAGGTCGAGCTGTTAGAGCAAGCCAGGGATTGAGTATTAGTCAACATGAAGCTAGTGGAACTAACTCGGGCGGTTATGCTGTGCGCGTTGCCGTCTTGGAGATTGGCGGGAGGCGAAAGCGAAAATCCATGCTGTCCGTTGCCGAAATGGCCCACCAGATCCGGACGTGTTTGGTTGGCTTGCAGGGTTGCAATGACATTACCGTCCGCGAGCACGTCGACGCTTAAGGGTGTATTCGGTTGGTTGGCGTCCCACACCCAGCCATAGATGGTGTTGCAATCGGCGTGATCGAGATAGCCGAGATAGGCGGGGTCTCCGGGGTTGCCAGGATTACTGGGATTGGACCCGGAGCCCGAGCAGTTCAAGCGCTGGGTATTCACGACCGAATAGCTGGTGTCGTGCACTTGGGCGGTGATTTTATGCGAATTGCCGTCTTGTAAAGCGGAAGGCGTAGCGAAGCTGAAGCCGTAGTTATTAGTTCCTCTCTTCAGATCAGTTCTCAACTGATTGGCGGTTAGGGTCGTGACATACGAGCTGTCGGAGAAGATATCCACGGATAACGCGAGGCTTGGCTGGGCGGGTTCCCAGACCCATCCATAGATCCGATCGCATTGGGCGTAATCCAGGAAGCCTTCGTAAGTCGGTCCGGAAGGAGCGCCCGCTTGAAAAGGCAGGGTTGCGGTTGGGAGATTGGTGAGGTAATAGGGCGCAGAGGAGATTACGGCTGTGATGAGGTGCGTTTGGCCGTCTGTCCAGCCAGGTGAATATAAGAACCCGTGCGCGCCGTTACCTTTGCCTGCGGTGGCCAGGTCCTGCCGCGGCAGGTTGGCTTGGACGGTCGTGACATAGGTGCTGTAGTCGTAAATATCGACGTTGATGGGTGAGTCGGAGTTCAGCGGATCGTAGGCCCAACCTTTAATAGTGGTTTGACCTGGTATGGTGACGTTGAAATCGGTGTTTTCGAGATAGCCTTGGAAGACGTTTTGGTTGTAGGCGCTGGGATAGATGTACCCCTGAAATGTATAGTGCGAACCGAGCATGCCGCCGAGTTTGCTGACGGCCACAGCGGAAAAACCGTCCCATTCACTGTTGTAGGCAAAATTTGCTTGTGAAATGATGGCCACGTCATAGCCCGCGGGATGAACAATGTCTTCGATAACAACAGCGTGGCCGTCACCTTTCGAGCCGCCCGACCAAATGGCTATGGAGTTCGCTTGCGGAATCTGGCTCGTAGTCGGCCATTTCGAAGCATTTCCCCAATTGGGCAAGGTAACTCGACCAGCAGTTTTTTCGTATATTCTTCCCCAAGCATATTTCGTGCATTGGAAATAGCCAGGGGTCATGGGCTGCGAGTTAGGAGGACCCCCCAAGGCACTTCCGTCGCGACCGTTGTAAGTGTTAGCCGACCCGTAGGCGGAACTAGAAAAGTCCGGCTGCAGCGGGATTGGATACTGTTGTGGAAAAATCGGCAGCGCGGATAGCGCAAATAGGAAACAAAACGGAATTACTCGCGGCACTTACTGCTACCCCCAAGAGATTTTCATGGTATAGCGAATAAATTTTGCTTGCTACAGGAGAAATACGGTTCCAGTACTGAATTAGTACTAAGCGCTAGGACTGATCGGGGAGGGTTCGAGCCCGGCGGCGGCAATTTGAGCGATGTCGAGGAGCTTAGGGGCATCGGCGGCGGTTCCGAGAGCGTCTCGAAACATGCTGTTGCAGAACGGGCATGCGGTAGCAATAGCGCCGGCGCCGGTGGCAGCGAGTTCCTGGGCGCGGGCGTGATTGACCCGCTGGCCGGTTTCTTCGCCGAGGAAGACGAGCCCGCCGCCGGCGCCGCAGCAAAAAGAACGCTGACGGGCACGAGGAGGATCGACGACCTGTGCAGAGCGGGCGATGACCTGGCGCGGCTCGTCGTAGATGTTGCGATAGCGGCCGAGATAGCAGGGGTCATGGAACACGATGCGCTCCGAAACGCCAGTGGAGGGAAGTTGGGCGGCGTGGCGGGCGAGGAATTCGCTGTGATGCTCGATTGAAAACTGCGGATGCTGTTGCCAGTCTTCAGCAATGGTGCGGACGCAATGGGGGCAGATGGACACGATTTTCTTTACGGCGGCCTGTTGGAGCGCGCCGAGATTGGATTCAACAAGCTGATCGAAGACGAGGTCGTTGCCCAGGCGGCGGGCGGGGTCGCCGGTGCAGCGTTCTTTTTTTAAGACACCGAAGGACGCGCCGAGGTGGCGCATGATGGTTGCTAAAGAGGAGACGATCTCGCGGCCGCGCGGATCGTAGGCGCCCATGCAGCCGAGCCAGAGGCAGTATTCCTGGGAGCCATCGAAGGTGGGGAATTCCTGCTTGACGATGAATTTATCGCGCTCCGATTGGGAGAACCCCATGGCGTTGCCGTTGCGCTCCAGATTCAGGAAGAGCTTGGTGCCATAGTCGTCTTCCCACATGCCGGTATTGACGGCGCCGCGGCGAAGGCCGACGATCATGGGCAGGTGCTGAATGCCGACGGGACACTGGTATTCGCAGGCGCCGCAGGTGGTGCATTGGAAGATGGCCTTCTGCGACACGGTGGCTTCGAGGATGGGAGTTTCGCTGCGATTGCCGTATTGGTTGAGATACAGCCGGAGGTTGAGCGCGATGAGTTTGGGATTTAGTTCCTTGCCGGTGTTGTTGGCGGGACAGTGCTCGGTGCAGCGACCGCACTCGACGCAAGAGTAAGCCTGGAGCGCGGTGATGCGCGTGATGTCTTTGCCGGATACAAGGCCGAAGTCGTCGTCGCCATGAAGCGGCGGGATGTGGCTAAAGCCGCTTCGGTCAAGAAAGATGGTAAAGGGGCTCAAAACAAGATGCAGGTGTTTTGTATGCGGTATGAGCGGGAGAAATACGAGCAAGGTTAAGGTGTGAGACCACCACAGAACACGGCCCGCGAGCGAGGTTTCAGGCACCCACCAAGCCGGCATGTAGGTGATCATCAACAGAAAAATCAAGAGAGCGATGAGGCCGGACTCATAAGAGAGCGGGCCGAGCCATTTCGGACGGATCACAAATCGGCGAAACGCGAGGTAGGCGATAGAGACGGCGCAGGGGGCGGCGAAGCAAAAAGCGAACCAGAAATAGAACGCGCCGAAGGCCGATTTACGGTGGAAAAGCTGGAACCCGAAGCCGGAGGCGATGTGGTTGATCGTGACGAGCGCGAAGGCGCAAAAGCTCCAGAAAACGAAGGCGTGGGCGAGACCCGGGAGCGGGCGTTCGCGTATCACCTTAGCCTGACAGAGCACGTCCCAAAAGAAGCTCCAGGCGCGGCGCGCGATGGGGCGGAGCTGGAAATCCGCATCCGGTGGGGCCTGGAGGATGCGATCGAGGACGATGCGGAATCTCAGCCAGAATAGAGAAAGCGAAGCCAGTATGAGGGCGAGCAGCACCAAACGTGCCGCGATCAGGTAATAAGGCATGCTAGGCAGCGGCGAAATAGAGATAGGTTTCTAGTAGCATGAAAGAAACGTGCGATATGTAATCTCAGGAGCCGCTGGCTTCATTGGATCACACTTGTGTGATCGCTTGATTGAAGAAGGCCACGAAGTATTGGCGCTCGATACATTGATAACCGGCAGCCGCAGAAACATCGAGCATCTACTTAAAGAGCAGCGGTTCGAGTTTGTGGAGCATGACGTTTGCACTCCGCTCGATGTGACCGGGGACGTCGACCGGGTGTTTCATTTGGCGTCGCTGGCAAGCCCAGTTTTTTATCTGAAGCATCCGATAGAGACGCTTGAATCGGGTTCGACGGGAACGCGCAACATGCTGGAGCTAGCGGTGCGGCGGCGCGCGAGATTTCTGCTCACTTCGACGTCGGAGGCGTACGGCGACCCGCTGGTGCATCCGCAGGCGGAGACCTATTGGGGCAACGTAAATCCTGTGGGACTGCGCTCCTGCTACGACGAGAGCAAGCGGTACGCGGAAGCGTTGACGATGGCTTACAACCGGGTGCATGGAGTGCGGACAAATATCGCCCGGATCTTCAATACATACGGACCGCGGATGGCTCTGAACGACGGTCGCGTTGTGCCGGCGTTCATCGATCAGGCGTTACGGGGCGCGAAATTGACGGTCTTTGGCAACGGATCGCAGACACGCAGTTTCTGCTACGTGTCGGATTTAGTGGAAGGACTGCTGCGCTTGAGCGAATCGGACGAGCGAGAACCGGTGAACCTGGGCAACCCGGCTGAGATGACGATTCTGGAGTTCGCGGAGTTGATCCGAAAACAGCTCGGCGACGAGCAGGGGATCGAATTCAGAGACCTTCCGCAGGACGACCCGAAGAAGCGGCAGCCGGACATTTCAAAGGCGAAAAGAATCTTAAAGTGGGAACCGGGGATTTCGCTCGAAGAGGGCTTGGCGAAAACAATCGACTATTTCAAGGAAAGGGTCAACGCCGAACTCGAGGCTGTGTAGAGGCAGCCATAAAGCTTTCGAGATCGCGGGAATTTACAGACGGCTCGCCCGGAGCGACATTGTTGAGCTTGCCTTCTTTCACCCAGCGCTCAAGCTGGCGCACCGAATCGTAGAGGTGATCGAAGGAATCGGCGACGAACAGCAGGGGCTGGTAGTGGTCGATTTCGAAAGCTTGATTGACGATCCATTCGAGCTGGAGCGGGTGACGCTGAACGGCAGAAGATTCGATGCAGTGGCGGATCTCGCCATAGCTCGACAGCAGGCCGCTGCCATAGACGCGAAGCCCGTGGGGCGGACCCATCAAACCGAATTCGACAGTGAACCAGAAGAAGCGCGCCATGGCGCGAACGATGCTGGTCATGACGGCGGTGCGGCGATCGAGGTCGCTGATGGAATCGGCCAGATCGGCAGCGATGTGAGCGCATTCGCCGAATCTCACCAGGGTTTCGGCAAAGGCGGGATCGGTGTGCATGGGCACATGGCCGGCGATGTCGTGAAAGATGTCGGGTTCGGGGAGATAGTCGAGAGAAGCCGAGTCCCGGATGGTGATGGTGGTGGGGAACTCGCGATTGCGCAGGCAATCGAAGAAAAGAAAAGCTGGGACGTAGCCGCTGACAGGCTTGGCTTGGAAGCCGGTGAGCGGGCAGAGAAAGCGGTTGACATCTTCAAGACGAGGGACACGCTCGGGATCGAGGCAGAGGGAGGCGATGCCCTTCTGGAATGCGGGATTGGCATAGCGCTCCCAGCGGGGAAGCATGCGAGCATAGAGCGCGCGCCAGGCGGCGTGATTGCGTTCGGAGTATTGATCGTAGGGTTGGTGGATGAAGAGGCGACCGTCGTGGTGGGCTTCTTCGATGAAGGGCGCCTGGGTGGTGGTGAGGTCGGGTACGGCGACGGTAGACATGAACGAAGCCTCCGCCCCTTCATGCTAGCGCAAAAGCACCACCTTTGGGTGGGTGTGGCTTCGGGAGAGACGTGGGGCGGGTATGAGGGTCGCCTTTATTGTGTGGGGGCGGCGTTGAGGACGGTTTGCAGGCGGTCGGCGAAGTTTTCGCCGGATTCGGTTTCGAGCTTGCGACGGTCAACGGGCAGGACGGACTCGATCTCGTGCACGAGGCGCAGCAGGCTCTTGATGTTGGATTGGATCAAAGTTGTGCTGGCGGGCACGTCGGCATTGGGGAGGAAGTGAGAGTCAACGCCGAAGTCGATGCGGAGATCTTCGTGGCGCTGATCGTCGGTGCGCGCGGCGCGACTGCCGCCAACGGCGGTATCGCTGTCGAATTCCGGGCCGAAGCATGACAGCGCGACACGCGCGGGGCGGAGTTCGGCTTCGCCGTTTTCGAATTGCCAAAGATCCCACCAGGTTTCGACGCGATAAGCGATGTCATCTCCTTGGTAGTCGCGGAGAGTCTGAAGGATGTCGGAAGGATCGAGAGGACCGTTGGAGGGTTGTTCGAGAAGAGGCGGCTGGGTGGGATCGACGGCGTGGATGGAAATGGTGGATTGCGGCTGATCGCGCTGCGAAAAGGGGAAGAGGCGCAGGAGCTTTTCGAACTGGGCGAAACGGTGGGCTCGATTGTGGCGATCGAGCCAGAGCAGGAGAAAGAGCTGGTCGGTCATCTGCCCGCGGCCCAGGCGAGGCCGTCAGTACCGGCGCCGGCGTCGATCAACTTGTCAACTTTCCATTCGGCGATATCGATGGCCGCGACTTGATGGCTGGAGTCGCAGGAGACGTAGGCCATGTGGCCATCGGGGCGCACCAGGACTTCCTGGGGGGACTTGGGGACGTCGATGGTTTTGGAGACTTTCATAGCGTTCAGATCGACGACGGCGACCTGATTGTTATTGGGTACGCAGACCAGCAGCCATCGTCCATCGGGCGTGGAAGCTGTGCCGTAGCCTGTGCCGGGGAGCGGCACCCAGGCCTGGATTTTGTCGGTGGCGGCATCGATTACGGCGAGTTGGGGCTTGGTTTGGTCGCTGGTGAAGACGAGGCGATCGTCGGGCGAGATGGATATGCGCTGGGTCTCGCGGCAGATGTGAATGACAGCGAGAGTTTTCTTGGCTTCGAGATCGAGGACCGAGACGGTGCCGGGGCCAACGTTGGCGGTATAGCCGCGACGGCCGTCGCTCGAAATGGCGAGCATGTGGGATTCGGGCTGCCCGGTAGGTACTGTGCCGACGATTTTCAGAGTGGACGGATCGATGATGCTGATGGTCTGGTCGAGTTCGGTCGTGACGTAGAGGAGACCGTTCTTCGGGCCGAAGACGGCGCAGTGGGGACGGACGCCGTGGCCGAAATCGACGTTGCCGGCGACCTTGCGCGTGGCGATATCGATGGCGACCATGTTAGTTCCGTCTGTGCCGGGCTTGCCGACTCCTGAGTTGCCGTAGATGGGAACGTAGGCGGTGCGTCCGTCAGGGGAGGCCGCGACTTCGTGGCCGGTGACGCCGCCTTCGGGAACGGCTGCGAGCTGGCGGGCAGCGGAGGGGTCGACTATGCCGAGCGTATGTTCGCCCTTGTTGGCGACCAGCAGAAAGCTGCCGTCCGCAGAGGATTGAGCACCAGATTGAGCCATAGCGAATCCGAGGATGACGGAAAGGGAAAAGGTGAGGCGCAGGCGCGACATCGGAAACCTCTCGGCGATCACAGTATCACAAAGGCCCACAATAAAGAGCCGAAGCCGCACAGCACCGCGGCAGTGAGAAAGGAAGCAGTCCAGCCCCAGTGCGCGGCGATGGCGGGGGTAAGGGAGGCGGTGAGAGCGCCGCCGATCTGACCGCCCATGTTCATGAAGCCGGAGACGGCGCCTGCGGATGGGCCGCCGATATCGGCAGAGACCGACCAGAAGGAGCTTTGCGAGAGATAGAGGGCGCCGGCGCCGGCAGCCAGCACAACAGTAGCGAGACGGGCGTTATCGACGTGGGCGCCCAGCGCGATGAAGATGGCCGAGAGGGCGATGCCCACGGCGGCCACCCCGCAGCGACCGGCGCGCTTCCCGATACGCCTGGTGAGACGATCACTGATCCAGCCGCCGACGGGGGAGCCGATGGCCATGGCAGCAAAAGGCAACATGGCGTAGTAAGAACTCTGCCGCAGATTGAGACCACGCACGGAACTTAGATAGATAAAGAACCAAGAAAAGAAGATATAAGCCGCATAGCCATAGCAGAAGTAACTGAGCGTGACAAGCCAGATATTGGAATTAGTCAAGATAGAACGCCAGGGGAGGGCGGCGGAGCGGGTGTGCGGCGGGAGTCCGGATTGTATGTGATTTACCTCTTGGGGAGAGGTCCAGGGATGAGAGGCGGGACGGTCGCGGGCGATGAAGAACCAGACTGCGCCCGCGGCCAACCCAAGCGCGGCGCTCGCCCAAAAAGAAGACCGCCAGCCGTAATGGATCAGGAGGTAGGCGATCAAGGGAGGGGTAAGAGCGGCTCCGAAACCGACACCGGAGAATATGACGCCGTTCGCAATTCCCCGCTCGGCAGAAGGAATCCACGCGGCCACGATGCAGTTGGAAGCGGGATAGATCACGGCCTCGCCCATCCCTAAGAGGAAGCGCGTCGCGATGAGCAACAGGATGAGACTTGCTGGGCCGGCGGAGAATACCGTGATGAGAGAAGTGAAAATTCCCCACCAGACCACGCCGAGGGTGAGGACGCGGCGCGGGCCGAAGCGGTCGGCGAGGCGGCCGGCGGGCGCTTGAAATAGCGCGTAGCCGAGAACGAAGGCGCTGAATATCCAACCGAGTTGGATATTGCCGAGATGGAATTCTTTTTGAATGGATTGACCCGCGATGGAGATATTGACGCGGTCGAGATAGCCAATGGCGCTTACAACAAAGAGCCAGGCGATGAGCGCCCATCGGATTGGGAAAAGAGTCGTCACTTACCAGTTTGTAATGGAACCGTCGGGGCGAAAGTAAGTTTGGGCGCGTTGGGTGACCGGCGTAGTTACTTCGGCGAGTAACTTGAGAGGCTTGGTATCGAGTTCTACTCCGAGACCGGGGCGGTCGTTAGGGTAGAGTTTGCCATTTTTGAAATCGAGGCAGGTGGGGAGGTGGGGAAAGGAACGCCCTTCGAAGTTATATTCCATGAGCAGAGGTCCCGAGAACGTTCCCAAGCAGTTGACGAGAGCGGCGGTCGCAACGGGGCCTGTAAAGTGAGGGACGATTCCGACGAAGTGCGTTTCGCAGATAGCGGCGATTTTCATCATTTCGGTGATGCCACCGACATTGGGAAGAGTGGCGCGGACATAGTCTATGTCGTGGTTTTCGATGAGCTTGTTGAAGTCCCAGCGATTGCCCCATTCTTCGCCGGCCGCGAGCGGAACATCGACTTTGCGGCGCAGAATGGGGAGATCTTCGGAGAAGGCTTCGGTCCGTACGGGATCTTCGACGAAGTAAGGCGCGAAGCCGGTGATGAGCGCGCAGCCGCGAATGGCGTCGGAGAGATCGAAACGCTGGTGGAAATCGACCACCCAATCGCCGTTACGACCGACGCCTTGGCGGGCCTGTTCGCAATCAGCATAAAGCTGGTTGAGGCGCTCGTGGGTGTTGTAAGTGGTGTTCGCGGGCTCGGCGGCGGCGTCCATGCGGAAAGCGCGATAACCGGCTTCGATAGTAGCGTGGGCGCGCTCGGCAATGCTCATGCCGGGGCGGATGCCGGGAACAATGCCCGCGGTGTTATAACACTCGCAGTAATTTCGGACCATTCCGCCGAGCAAGGAGTGGACCGGCAAGCCTAGCGCCTTGCCTTTGATGTCCCAAAGGGCGAGGTCGAGCGCGCCAATAGCGTCCTCCCTTTCGCGGCCGGCCGGATAGAAGAAGGCGCGATTCATGTCCTGCCAGAGACGCTCGATGTATTGAGGGTCGCGGCCGATCAGGCGGCCGGCGCTTTGCTCAAGTAGATCTTTGGAACCACCTTCGCCAATGCCGGTAATGCCGGCGTCGGTTTCAACCGTGACAATTGTGTCGCTTTGATTGAACAACGGATTCGGGTTGGGGGGAAGCCAGGCGCGGACACGCGTGATCGCCATCTTGGGGAGGGCCGCGGCGGCTCGCTGCCGGATAGCGGCGAGGGCGATAGGAGCGGCGGCGATGCGCAGAAAATCGCGGCGATGCATGGCGCTGTCCTACTGTATCGAAGAGCGGAGAGCTTGTATGGACGACGTCCGTAGGAACATGGAAGAAATGGGGCTGCTGGTAAACACACCCAAACAGACGAGGACAGAAACGGGCGCGAAGGTTGCCTTTACGATATTGGCGGCGATCAGCTTTTGCCATTTGCTGAACGATATGGTGCAGTCGCTGATTCCGGCCATTTATCCGATTTTGAAGAGCACGTTCCATTTGAATTTTTCGCAACTTGGGCTGATTACATTTACATTTCAAGTGACGGCATCGCTATTGCAGCCATTTGTTGGGCTGTGGGCCGACCGCCGGCCCAAGCCCTATTCGCTAGCGGCGGGAATGGGATGCACGCTGGTCGGTTTGCTGCTGCTATCGAGAGCGTGGAGTTTCGGGATGATCCTGGTTTCGAGCGCGCTGGTAGGCGTGGGATCGTCGGTATTTCATCCCGAGTCGTCGCGAGTGGCGCGGATGGCGTCGGGCGGACAGCATGGGTTGGCGCAATCGGTTTTTCAAGTAGGCGGAAACACCGGTTCGGCGCTGGGCCCGCTGCTTGCGGCATTCATTGTGGCGCCGCGAGGCCAGCACAGCATTTCGGTCTTTTCGGTAGCGGCATTGGCGGCCATTGTTCTACTGATTAATGTTGGGAACTGGTACAAGAAGAGGGCACAGGCCAAGGTGAAAGCGGCTCACACCGCGCCCGCGGTTGGGGTTTCTTCCAAGCAAATCGCGGTTTCGATTGCGATTCTGGCAGCGCTGGTTTTCTCAAAGTATATTTACCTGGTGAGTTTGTCCAGTTATTACACCTTCTATTTGATAACTAAGTTTCACGTATCGGTCCGCATGTCCCAGATTTACTTATTTGTTTTTCTGGGGGCAGTTGCGGCGGGAACGATTATCGGGGGGCCGGTGGGCGATAGAGTCGGCCGCAAGCACGTGATCTGGTGGTCGATTTTAGGGGCGCTCCCTTTTACAGTTCTGCTGCCGTATGCAAATCTGTTTTGGACTTCCGTACTGACCGTAGTGATCGGTTTGGTGCTGGCTTCAGCGTTTTCGGCAATTCTCGTTTATGCGCAAGAGTTGGTTCCGGGGAAGATCGGGATGATTTCGGGCGTGTTTTTTGGGTTTGCCTTCGGGATTGCCGGAGTGGGCGCGGCCCTGTTGGGGGCGCTTGCCGACCACACGAGCATCTATTTCGTGTATCGGATCTGCTCATTCCTGCCGGCGATCGGGCTGCTGACGGCGTTGTTGCCGGATGTTGAGCCGAACCGGCGTGGAAGCAGTATGAGAGTGTGAAAGACTGCGACATATGAAAAACACCATTCCGAGACGGAGATTTCTGCAGAGCGCGGCGATTGGAGCGGCGGGCATCGCGGGGGCGAAGGCCACGATTCTCAACGAGCCATTGTTTCAAGAAAGCGGCAAACCGGTTTCGGCGAGCGAGCGAGTCCGGTTCGGAATGATCGGGGTGGGGATGCAGGGCTCGGGGCTGCTCGGAAACGCCATCGGGCTGCGCGGGATTGAATGCGTGGCGGCTGCGGATTTGTACGACGGCAGGCACACGCTGGCGCAGCAGATCACGGGAAATTCCAGCTTGCCGACTACGCGGCGATATCACGAGCTGCTGGAGCGCAAGGATATCGACTGTATCGTCGCGGCGGTGCCCGACCACTGGCACATGCGGGTAGTGGTGGACGCCTGCAACGCGGGCAAGGACATCTATTGCGAGAAACCGATGTCGCACACGGTGGCGCAGGGCTTCGAGATGGTGGAAGCAGCGCGCAAGAACCGGCGGATTGTGCAGATCGGTTCGCAGCGGGTCAGCTCTGCGCTTTGCCGAAAAGCGAACGAACTTTATCGGGGCGGCGCGATCGGCGATGTGGAGATGGTGGAGTTGAGCCTGGGCCGCAACAGCCCGACGGGCGCGTGGGAGTATCCGCCGCCACCGGATCTATCGCCGCAGAATCTGGATTGGGATACGTGGCTGAACGATGCACCGAAGATCGCGTTCGATCCGAAGCGCTTTGCGCGCTGGCGCTGCTGGAAGGAATATGGCACGGGCGTGGCGGGCGATTTGATGGTGCACCTGCTGAGTGGGATGCAGGCGACGTTGGGGTGGAACGAAGCGCCGAGGTCAGCGACGACATTGGGCGGCATTTTTCGATTTAAAGACGGGCGGAACATGCCGGATCTACAGACCGTGCTGTTTGACTATCACGGCATTCCTGTATACGTGCGCCTAAGCCTGGCGGCGGAGACATCGGAGCTAGCGCGGTTCATGGGCCCGAAGGGGCTGCTGGAGGCATCCGAAAGAGAACTCCGCTACCTGCCGCAATCGGGCGAAGACACGGAGCCGAGCTACTACATTTCAAGCTTCCCCCAACCGATGCGGGGGCAGTACGAGAGCCAGTGGTACGCGGAGCACTATGTGGCGCCTGGAAAGGAGCCCGTGGAGAACGATACGGTTTTCCACGGAGACGATTGGGATGACGTCAGGCCGCACCTGTGGAATTTTTTCCAAGCCGTGAAGAGCCGGAAGCCGGTGGCGGAGGACGCGGTATTCGGAAATCACGCGGCGATCGCCTGTCACATGGCGAATGAATCGTACTTCCAGAAGCGGACTGTGTATTTCGATGGCGAGACGCATACGGTAAAGGCGTGAAGGCGATGGACAAAGCACCTCAGAGAAGAGGGTTCGTGAAGGCGCTGGGCGGCGCAGTTGCGCTGGCGAGCGGTCAGGCCGCGATGGCGCAGGCTGCCGGCTCACGAGCGGGTGGGGCGACGACGCTGCCCGGGTACGCGCGAGCGCAGAGTTATCGATCGTTGAAGCAGTCAAGCTTCGACCGCACTGGAGGCAACGAAGATTTCTGGCCGATAGCGGCGGGACAGACCAAGCAGGTTTTCGAGGCAGCGGGCCCGGGTGTGATTACGCATATCTGGTTCACTATCGCGGCGGAGAGCCGGCGGCACCTGAAGGAATTGGTGCTGCGGATCTATTGGGAGGGCAATTCCAAGCCGAGCGTGGAAACGCCGATCGGCGACTTTTTCGGATTGAACATGGGCGAATATACGCTGTACCAATCGGCGTTCCTGAACTGTTCGAACGTTAAAGCACTGAATTGCTATTTCGCGATGCCGTTCCGGAGGTCGGCCCAGATCACGGTTACGAACGAAGGGGAAAAGAGCGTGGGCGCGTTCTACTCGAACATCGATTATCAAATGGTGGCGGCTCTGCCGGAGGACGCGGTGTATTTTCATGCGCAGTACCGGCAGGCGGCGCCGGCGAGAGCCGTACAGTACGACAAAGGAGAACGGGAAATCAACCTGGATGGGCAAAACAACTACGTGTTTCTAGAGACGCAAGGGCGCGGCCATTTGATGGGCGTCACGATGGGGGTCGAGCAGATTGCCGACGGCTGGTTTGGAGAAGGCGATGAGATGATTTTCATCGACGACAACTCGAAGCCGGCGATCAACGGGACGGGTACAGAGGATTACTTCTGCGGCGCGTGGGACTTTGGAGGACCGGCCGGGACACCTTTCGCCAATTTGTATAACGGCGCCCCCTTTATGGGGTTAGCGGAACGGGCGGGCGGGCGCTACGCATTGTATCGCTGGCATGCTGACAACCCGATCACGTTTGAGCGATCACTTCGCTACACGATCGAGCATGGGCACGCAGACGACCGTAGCGACCATTTCTGCTCGGTCGCGTACTGGTACCAGAGCGAGCCGTATACGGACTTCCCCGCCCTGGCGCCAGCACCACAAAGAGTTCCACAGCCGAAGGAAAACGGGTAAGCGAGCCGCTATTTCTTGCCGGCGGGCTTCGCCTTGGAGAGATCCTTGGCTCCATCCAAATGCTTGTTCAGCGTGGGGAGAGTCTGGCTCGCATAACTCTTCAGGTCGGCATTTTGGGCGTCGTTGGATTCCTTGGTGTAGATGGAGACGGCTTTGGTGTGACCGGCGATCATTTCCTGCGCGTAGCGGCGGTCGAAGGCGGCGCCTTTGAGTTTCTCGAAGGGGGCGACCATTCTCTGATGCTCGGCGTCTAGGCCTTTGGGCACAGTCAGGCCCGCTTTCGCCGCGATGGCGCTCACTTGGTTGTAGTCGTTGGTATGGTCGGTCACAAGAGTTTGAGCGTAATCCTTGACGGCTTGCGCGGACGCATTCGTGGCGGCCAGTTGGCCCAGATTGGCTTCGGTCATGTCGGTTTGGGCCGCGAAATCGACAAACTGCTGGTCGGTCATGGCCGCTCCGCCTTTCATGGCGTGCTTCTTTTGAGCGACGGCGGGCAGGCAACAGAGCGCAACGCAACAGACGGCTGAGACGAGATTTTTCATTTGTTTCCTCCGATTGATAGAGTTACGTGGGCAGAAAGCGTGACATACGTTGACGATCTGATATAGTGCTGTGTTTCGTATCCGCAGCGCATCGGGCGAGCGGCTCATCCAAACACATCATGAACAAATCCGGAAAAGTCAAAGTCGGAATAATCGGGTCCCAGTTCGAAGCAGACATTCACGCGCAAGGTTTTCAGTTGATGCCGGAGGAGGCGGAGGTGGTGGCGGTTGCGTCGCCGACGCCCGGAAACGCAGAGAAACTGGCGCGAAAGCACGGAATTCCGCGGGTTTTTACAGATTACCGGGAGATGTTGAAGGAACCCGATATCGAGATGGTGACGATTACGGCGCCGAACTATTTGCACTGCGAGATGACGGTGGATATCGCAAACGCCGGCAAGCACGTGGTGTGCGAGAAGCCGCTGTGCATGACGCTGGCGGAAGCTGATGAAATGATCGACACCTGCAAACGGAAAGGCGTTTTACTGGCTTATGCGGAGGAACTTTTCTTTACGCCGAAGTATGTCAAGGCGAAGGAGATGGCCGATCAGGGGGCGTTCGGGAAGATTTACCTGATTAAGCAGAGCGAGAAGCATTTCGGGCCGCATAGCGCGTGGTTCTGGGACATGGAGAAGGCGGGCGGTGGGACGCTGATGGACTTGGGGTGCCATGGGATTGCTTTCTGCTACTGGTTTCTGGGGAGGCCGCGAGTAACGTCGGTATACGCGCAGGTTGGCACGTATGTTCACGCGGAGAAGACCAGAGGGGACGACGACGCGATTTGCATTCTGGAATTCGAGAATGGATCGGTGGCGCTGGTGGAGGATAGCTGGGGCCGGCGCGGGGGGATGGCGGACCGCACGGAGGTGTATGGTGAGGGCGGCGTAACGTATGCGGATTTACACATGGGCAACGCTCTGCCGACCTACAGCGAGTACGGATTCGGATATGCGGTGGAGAAAGCGCCGAGCACGACGGGATGGAGCTATCCGGTGTTCGAAGAGCACTGGAACTACGGCATACCGCAGGAGATGCGGCATTTTGCGAGATGCGTTCGCGGCAAAGAGAAGCTGGAGGCAACCGGCGAGGACGGGCGGGTGGTAATGGAAGTGTTGTACGCGGCATACGCGTCGGCCGGGATGGGCCAGAAGGTGAAGATGCCGTACCAGCCGCAGGCGAAGAAACCGGTTGAGGAGTGGTTGAATCGAAGAGGCAAGTGAATCCTGCGCTGGCCGAGAACATACTTTCGCAGGCGGACGCGCTTCGAGCGGTCCGCGCACATCATTTTTCGGGAGGCCGCGAGGCGCTGGTTCGAGCGGCGGAGGTGCTGCGCTCGAGCAAACGAATCATCATAAGCGGAATGGGCGGATCGCTATTTGCCGCGATCCCATTGAGTTATTTTTTCGCCGCAAGAGGGGTGGAAGCGCCGGTCGTCGAGAGTTCGGAGCTGCTGTACTACCACACGGAGACATTCAATGCAGACACGGCGGTGATCCTGGTATCGCGGTCCGGAGAGAGCGTTGAAGCAACCAAGCTGCTGACGGTTTTGCAACAGGCGCGGGCAAAAGTGGTCGGGGTGGTGAATGTACCGGGGAGCACGCTGGCGCGCAATGCGGCGTCAACTGTGACAATGGGTAGTCCGGCAGACGAGCTGGTTGCGATACAGACCTACACGGCCACGATTGTGACGCTGCTTCTGTTAGGCTCGGCGTACTTTCTGGACCTTTACGGAGGGATGAAGGCGGAATTGGACGCGACGATTGAAGCACTGGCCGGCTGGATTCCAGAGTGCTTTCATTGGAGCGGCGGATGGCCGAGTTTTTTCGCGAGCACCACCCCTCTATACGTGCTAGGGCGCGGCGCTTCGCTCGCTTCGGTGGGAGCGGGCACGCTGCTGTTCCACGAGGTAGCGAAGATGCCGGCGGTAGGCATGTCCGGGGCGCAATTCCGGCATGGGCCAGTGGAGGTGGTCGACGAGCAGTTTCGGGCGGTTGTGTTTGGATCACAAGGCGTCTCGCGGGACATCGATCACGCTCTAGCCGAAGACCTGTTGGAGGCCGGCGCGAACGTTCGATGGGTGGGACCAGCGGTGTCAAATTCGCGAGCGACGCAACTGTGCGCCTGGCCGGAGGGCATGCCAGAGCGATTCGCGCCGGTAGCAGAGATCATACCGATGCAGATTGCCGCCTACCGGACAGCGCAATGGCGAGGCGTGCCATTGGGCCGTTTTCGCCTGGCGCCCATGATCACCGTTTCCGAGACAGGATTGGGCGCTGAAGGCGCGGCTCGCTGATTGTGTTGGAAGGCCGGCTGATTCTATGCATCGATGTCGGCGGCACGTCCACAAAGGTAGGAATCGTAAACGCGCGCGGAGATTTGGGCTTTGTCGATTCGTTTTCGACTTTGCCAGATGCGGAGTTTTTCTTTTCCGAACTGCAGCGGGCGGTCGAACGAGCGATTACGTCAAGCGGACTTGAAATCGGGCAAATGGCGGGCATGGGAGTGGCAGTAGCGGGATTTCTAGATGCCGGACGCGATCATCTGCTCTACAATTCGAACCTGGAGTGGCTTCAAGATTTCTCACTGAGGCGCCGGCTGGCCAAGCAGTTTGAGCTGCCGATTGAATTGGAAGTGGATTCGAATGCGGCGGCAATGGCGGAGTGGTGGTTCGGGTCGGGCCAGGGATCGAGACGGTTTCTCTGCGTGACCTCCGGCACGGGTTTAGGCGTGGGATTGATCGTCGCGGGCGAACCGCTGCGGTTCGCGTACGGATGCCTGGGAGATGTGGGTCACATTGTGGTGGAACGGGATGGTCCACTCTGCAGCTGCGGAGGACATGGGTGCGCGGAAATCATGGTGTCGGCGCCGGCGGTTGCGGCGAGGTTTCGCGAGAGAGCGGGATTAGCGGCTGGGGTTTCGCTGCGGGACGTGATTCAGGCAGCGAGAGAAGAAGACGGGCTCGCTGTATCGCTTCTGGAAGAAGCCGGCGAGTGGTTGGGTGTCGCCATTGCGTCGATGGCTAGTACGTTTTTTCCCGACCGGATCGCGGTGGCGGGCGGGTTGTCCGAGGCCGGGGATCTGGTCATGAAAGCCATCGAGCGCGCGTTTGAGCGCCACGCTGGAACATTCGCGCGATCGCAAACCGTGCTGAGCCGCGCGACGCTCGGCTCGCGGGCTACGCTGATTGGCGCGGCTTGGCCCTTCTTGAGACAATGAGCACATGGTACGCGCAGTCGTGGTTGTCTGCGTGGCGATCGCCTGTTCGACCGCGCTGTCGCAAACGCCCCGCAGAGCGAACCGCGCGCCCACCGTTGATGAACCGCAACTGAACACCGGCAGCCTGCTGGTGGCGAGCGAGAAACTGCGCGATCCGAGTTTTGCCGAAAGCGTTGTGCTCATCCTGGAGCACGACACGGATGTTGGAACACTTGGGCTGATCATCAATCGCAGGACTGAAGTTCCGCTGGCGCGAATTTTCCCCGATCTCAAAGGCGGCAGCACAGACCCGGTGTACGCGGGCGGACCGGTCTCGATTACAGCCGTTCAGGCGCTGCTTCGATTGCCGGGCGAAATGGACGGAGCAAGACACGTTGGGGACGATGTTTATGCGACAGGCAGCAAAGAACTGATCGAGAAGGCCGTGCGAGAGCATACGGCGCCATCGAAGTTTCGGCTGTATGCGGGCTACGCCGGCTGGGCGCCGGGTCAACTCGAGGCCGAGGCGCGATTGGGCGCGTGGTCGGTGCTTGAGAATCGATCCAGATTGGTTTTCGATGCGGACCCAGATTCCCTGTGGCCGCGATTGACGCGGGAGTCGCATATGCAGATTGCGACACGCGGATTCAGGAGCCAATACATGCCCGGCGGGGCGCTCGCGCAGTGATCACAAAAATCAAAAAAAAGTTATCTTCCCTAGATTGAACAGCTTGAGCTCAGATTTTTCGGGATTATCCCTTTGACAAACCCGACACTACGGCTTTAGCCAACCAAGAACTTGCGATCCTGCTACGATGCAGGCCATGGATGAAGCTGCGAGCGCGAGCGAACTCAAATGGATTCGCGAGTCTACCGAGGATCTCATCGGAGCGATTGAAATGCTGGCGAGGGTTCTAAATCCCGAGCGTGCGGAGACCGAGATTGCGCGAATGTATAGGGATCGAGCCAAACGCGATTCGCGGCGATCACACATTCGAATCATGAGTTCAGACGCCAAACCGGCTGCCAGATGGCACCTCATGCCTCCGGCGCTCGCTCTTTTGGTTGAGAGCGGAGGGCAAGTAGAAACCGCCGTTATCATCCGCCGTCTTGAGGAATGGATGGAACAAAACGGCTACCGGCGGCAGCAACCGAATCGCGCTTTGGGATGTCTGCGTAAAGCTGGTTTGGCGGAAAATCCGAGAAAGGGTTATTGGATTGCGACATCTGAGGGCATCCAGCGACATACGCTTTCAGAAGGAGACGCCCGCAAACTTTTCGACGAACACAACTGCACGGGCCGTAGACGCCGCCCCGAACGTTAAAACGCGGGATTATCCCTTTGACAAAACGAGAACGACGCTGGCCCCGTGATCTCCTTTGTCAGGAGATGGGGGCCCCTCACTGGCACATGGGAGCCCGGGACTGCCTTTGAACCAGATCGCCTGTCTAATTGGTTAATCCTGCAAACCAAGCTCCGGGCCGAGTGGGAGTTTTTGGAAACGCAATCAGCAAGCAATTACCAGAAAGCGGGGGCCGGAAAACACAACGTTCACGAATCCGCCATTGTCTGTGTTCGTGCGCACCGCTCAACTATTGAATGTAACGCCGACGCGATAACAATTGAGCAGTTTGCGAGAATTGCCATCTTCCTCATAGACCCTCGCCGCTTGAGAACTTGTCGCCGTCCTGATTGCACAACGCCGTATTTCATAGCCGATGATCTGAAGGCGCATTACTGCTCTGAAGACTGTAGCCGCTGGTCTCGCGCAGAGCACAAGCGCAATTGGTGGAAAGAGCGCGGAAGCGAGTGGCGGGAATCGAAAAGGCGATCCCGCTAATATCTCTCCTCCAGCCTCACTAGCGGATGAATCGCTTTCGCTCGCTCATGCACATCCCAAACCGTGCGAGAATCCTCGATCTTGAGTCCGGCCTTTAGCGCGTCGTGATGAACCGGCTTGTATTGCTTGTGCGCCCATTCGGGTTTCGAATGTAGATCGACTAACGGCACGCTCGCTTCGTGTATCGGATGCGGCAATCTCGCCACTTCAGGATGCGCGTGCCACTGGGACTGCTTCTCGCGTCCGTGCGGGCCGTCGTCGAATTCTCCGCTGATGAGAATCAGCCCATTTTGCAGTTCGAACCAATGGCTGTGACGGAACAAGTTGTAGCGCGGCGCGCTGGTGTCGCCGTGCGGCTCTTTCCAAACGGACCAGGGGGCGATGTAAAAGTGGAGCATTACGGGCTAAGATTGGACCATGAGGATTACTCTGGACTTTGACGGCCCACAAGACGGTGTGATATTTGACTCCGTTGAGGTCATCGCGAACGGAGAGCGCACTCGCTATACCTTGCTCCCGCCTACTATTCGAAGCGGTGGCGACGATCGCGTCGATTTGGAATGGCCCACATATGAAGATGGTGGCATAATCATCACTGTTCCGCGTTCGATACTTCCCGCGTTTCGGTACGACATGATCTCCGGTGGCCTAGTTCCTCTGAAACCAGAGGAGTGCCCTACTCAGGGTCCGGCTCTCTCTGCTGTCCGGTCGGTGTAAGCGGTCGCGTGTAAACCGGGGCGCTGTAGCCACCAGTCGGTGGCGCGCTCACCGTCCCCCCAACTGAGCTTGTGCCGGTCCCGCCGCCACTCCCCCCGCTAACCGGCGCACTCGCTGCCACCGTTGCCGCTAGCAAGGGGCCGTCTGAAAGTGCCACGTGCTCTGCCATATTCTGCTCTTGCGTCCAGCGCGGATTCGTGCCAACGTGCGCCCACGAATAGCCTGTCCGCGTCGCGGAATCTGCCTGTGCTTAAATAAACGGAGCCGTGAGTGATGCCCAGCGAGGGTTTTGGAGGAGAACATGGGATCGAGTGGACGAATTTGCGGTTTCCTTTACCGCAGATCTGATCAAGTTCGCCCTCGTTCTTCTCGGGCTTCTCGTGCTCCATTTTGTGACGCGGGTTTTAGAACTTTCAGGCTACCCGCCAGACCGCCTTGCATCGTTGAATGCCGTGCATTATTGGGCGTCCTATGCGACCTACTGCATCCTCGGGCTTGACTTCCTCTTTAAGCTGTTTGGAGCTCTCATAAAATGGTGAGCGCAGAAAAGGCGCACTACTTTATTTTTGTCGATGACAGGGCGCGCTGGCGCGTGTTTGGGTTAGCAATTTGCTCGGGTGCTCTCGTGGGGATGTTGTCTGAATTCTTACTTCAAACATCCCTGGAACAGTCAAACATCCTTTCAGGGCTGACCGCGCTACTCACGGCCACGATAGGATTTTTGGCCTATAGCTATCCCTCTAAAGTTAGGAAACCACGGCTAAAGCTTCGGTTAACACCCCAGGTATATCGAATGGGATATGCACTAGCTGTGGTCATATTGTTAGCGGCGGTGTTGGGTGTGCCAGTCTTACAGTCGGCAGTCTTAAACCGCACATTGCAGCGAATCGCGGGCCGTTCCTTGAACGAAACGACTCTCATCGAGACCAAGAACGTTTTGGATAGCGCGGCTCTAGGAAAGGCCAAAGCGAATGCAGTTGTCTTATCGCGACTACAGCGGATGATCAATAGGGGTTTGGGAACGCCAGGGTTACACGAGGCGGCGTGGACCACCAATCTAGCTGTTATGCATTACACGTCCGCTGCATTTTCTAAACCAGCGCCTACAGGCATACCGACACCGCCTAATACACCGATTGCGAATCTTTTTGTCATCAAGACCCTAGGTAACGTGCAACCGGACATATTGGGATCTGGGCGAGTCGTGCCACCGTCCGAGGGGGCAATATATCAGAATATAGGATCTGTAAACCTCAACTTAAGCTCTAAATACAGTGCCACATACATCATCGTGAGCAGCAGTACTGGTGTCGAGCTAGATGGTGAAATGCTGAGGCACGTATGGCTCAAGAATACGCATGTTATTTACAACGGCGGCCCAATCCAGCTCGAAGATGTTCATTTCGTCAACTGCACATTTGAAGTAATTGACAACGCCAACGGCATAAGATTTGCATCGGTTGTTTTGAACAATCCCTCGGGCGTGGATCTCTTGATTACATCCTGAGTAATTGTGTCAGAACGCCGGGGGGCTATGGCCTTCCTCTCCTACGCCGGGCCCAACGCTTTCTTTGCCTTCAGGCGGATCGGTCGGTCTCTCATACCATTATCCTTAGCTGGCTTTGCTTCCGGCTTCGCCTTCAGAATATCTGTCACCGCTTCGTCGAAGCTGAGCGGGTGAAGAGAGAGCGGGCGCTTAGCGGTGATTCTTTTTTTGGGTGGTGTTCGTTTTTGCACTTGTTACTGTACGGTTGGTAGTTCTGATGCGAACAGATCCAGGCTCCGCGGCGCTGGCTCAAGGAAGCTTATACCCTTGATCCGTAGCTGATCCTTTCGTCTCAACATGCCGTCGTCAATTGTGTATAGGTATTGGCACCCCAACACCATTGCAGTAGCAATATGAAAGCAATCCCACTTGCGCCGTCTATTCTCGACCTGATCTTTCTCGGTCGTCTGATCAATGATTTGCGCTTCGAGTTTGGCTGCCGTAAGGGCTACTTCGCGGTTTGCCGTGAAAAGCCTTGCTAACTTTGCGACCTTGGCGTGATTGTCATCATAGACACGACCCGCGCGAAAAGAAAGTACCGAAACCTCTTGGACAGTGATAATTGAGGTGTAGATTCGAGCTTTTTCCCGCTTTAGTTCGCGCAGCAATCCCCGGATGCCTTTCGCAGTCGGCTCGCCGTTGAATATTGCGAGAAACACAGAAGTGTCGAAATATACACAGCCGCCCAATGGCTACTCCTCTCGCATTCGCTTCACCAACGTTGCCGTATCAGAATTGAATGCGTCTCTGTAACACCCAAATAGCTCATCAAAAGCGGCTTCGTAGTCGCGGTCAGCATCTAGCGATATGGTCTCAACGACGATCTTCGGAGAGGCGGCACGGTAATACACCGCGTTGCCGGAAACCACAACCTGTTTTCGAAATAAGGCGGTAGCTTTCTCGACATCAGTAGCTTTGAATTGAACGCGCCAAGTTTCCCCGCTCTCGCGCCGCAGTTCACCCCAAAAGCCCCTACCCCCTTCATCGGCCTTGTCTCTATCAACGAGTTCGACCAGTTTTCCGTACATTGTCACTCCAGCCACTTCAAACGTTGGCGCTTGCAAGGCTTTTATGGAAGCGAGGCCAGCTGCGCCAAATGTCGCCTTGATGGGTTCGGGGAACCCTGGACGCTGAACGGATACCTCAAGCTCCAACTTGTCTCTTCTTTGAATCTGCGCAACTCTGCTGACGCGACGAAGTAATGCTGCGTCGAGCGTCACGTTGGGGTCAAGGACGCCTTCCTCTTGCTCCAGAAAGCCTAGGAGATTCACCACTTCTTGAGCGGCGAGTAACCCGGTGCTAACGTTGGCGGTTATCGCTATCGGCGCCTGGACGCTGCCACGCTTCAACAGGAGTCCATTGTCGCCAGCTATAATTTCCAGGCCGAAGTTTCCGCTTGTGTCCGCGTATCCACGTTCGCGCTGGATCTTCCTTCCAGCATCAGCAATCATCTGCCGAAATTCTTCCAAAACGCTGAGCACATGCTGGAGAGGTAAGCGATTGCGATCCGCTAAACCCTTGCGGAGTTTTACCGTAATGATTGGCTCTGTTGCCTCTGCTGCCATGCTTCGATTTCCTAGCGGCGGGGCCAAAATGAGTCCCGGTAGGTAAGCCGTTTCCCATCGACGCCCTTCAGAGCGAGTTCCGCCCGCTCCACATCCGACACGTCCCGCGAATTATACCTGAAATCGAATTCGTTCAGATAACGATTCAGATGCTGCCTGCCGACGTGGTGGTAAACGCCGTCGATGCCTCTCTTGAGAGTGGCGAAGTAGCCCTCAACCGCGTTGGTGGTGATGCACACGCCGTTTTCGTAGCGCACATACTCTTTCGCCGAATGGTTCACCTTGTCATGCTTGTGCATCGGATCGTCCAGCTTGACGAAACTGGCGCTATCCGTCATCACATGCACGCCTTCCGCGAGGTATTCATTCAGGATCGGGCGCAAGTTGTCCTGAGTGACACGGCCAATGTGCATCGAGCGAACCTTCCCGCCACGCTGGACCAGCGAAAGCACAGCTTCCTTTTCACGATGAGGGTCAATTCCCTTCGAACCGTGTTCCGGCTTCCGACGCCATACACGCTTGCCGATTTGCATCTCTTCGCCTTGCGGCTGGCCGCCCGGATTGTTCTGCTTCCTCCGGCGTCCGCCTATGTACGCTTCGTCGATTTCTACAACGCCGTCTAGTTTTGATGATAAAGGCTCCTGAGTCATGGCGTGCCGAATCCGATGTGCCATAAACCACGCGCTCTTGTAAGTCACGCCTAACATGCGATGTAACTGGTGAGCGCTCATGCCCTTTTTACTGGCGCAAAGTAAATGAAAAGCCAGGAGCCACTTATGCAGCGGAATGTGCGAATCTTCCATGACCGTACCAACGGTTACGCTGTACTGTTCACGGCATCCGCCGCACTTCCAAACGCCCTTGCGAACGTGAGTCTTTGCGCCCTCTTTTGGTTCCAGCCGGTACGATTCGCCGATGACTCCGCAGTGCGGGCAGACCGCGCCATCCGGCCAACGCTTTGCTTCTAAGAACTCGCGGGCTTTGTCTTCATCCTGGAAGTGGGGAGCGAGGATATCGGCATCCTTCATGTCTCAAGTATGCCTGAAATCGTTGGGTTTGTCAAAGGGATAATCCCGAGATTTTTAAGCTCGGCTGCCATTCGAGCCCTGTAGGCTGATGGGCGTGAGAGGCGAGCACGGCGAAGAACTCCGTGAGGAGCTGTGCTGGATGTACGATCCGCTGCCTTCGCAGAGCCGCTTTCAATCCGCCACGGCGCGATTTAAGGGCTTCTCGGGGCCAGTCGGATCAGGCAAGAGCGCGGCTTTGTGCTACGAGACGCTGAAGCTATGCTACATGAATCGTGGCAGGCAGGGCATACTTGCTGCTCCGACATACGCGATGTTGCGGGATGCAACATTGGCAAGCCTGTACGAGGCTTTGGAAGAAGGAGACGTCGAGTTCGAGGTAAAGAAATCCGACGGCGAACTGTGGATGAAGGCGCCGGGGAGCACGGTGCTACTGCGGTCACTGGATGAGCCGGAGAGATTGCGGGGGACCAACTTAGCCTGGTTCGGAATCGATGAGTTGTCGTATACGCGCGAGGAGGCGTGGCTGCGCCTAGAGGCGCGGCTTCGGGACCCGAATGCGGAAAAGTTATGTGGATTCGGCGTGTGGACGCCGCAAGGTCACGATTGGCTTTACAAGAGATTTATTCAGGAGCGGGTGGCTGGTTATGAATGTGTGCGAGCGCAGCCGTTTGAGAACCGTTACTTACTGGACAAGACGCCGGATTATTACGAAAGGCTAGAGAGCAGTTACGATCCGAAGTTTTACCGCCAAGAGGCGTTAGGCGAGTATCTCAACAGCCGGGCGGACCGGGTGTATCACTGCTTCAATGCCGCCGTTCATCAGGCGCGGCACGCCTACGATCCGCGGAAGCTGTTGATGTGGTCGCTGGATTTCAACGTGGCGCCGATGACATCGGTGGTGCTTCAGTGGGACAACGGACGGCTTGCCGTGTTGGATGAGATCGTGCTGGAGCGCGCCACAACAGAAGAGGCGTGCATGGAGTTTGAGAACCGGTACAAGGGGCACATGGGACCGCTAGAGGTGTTTGGAGACGCCAGTGGTAAGAACATGCACACGACCGGGAGCACCGATTATTCGACTTTGCAGACGTATTTATACCGAGCTGGATTCCGGTACGTGAAGCTACGCGTACCGACCAAGAATCCACCGGTTTTGAATCGGGTCCGAAAGGTTAACGCGCTACTAACCAACGCGCTGGGAGAGGTGCGGTTGGAAGTCGATCCGCGCTGCAAGGAATTGATCAAGGATTTTGAGGAAGTGATGTTCAAGCCGGAGTCAGGCGTAGTGGATAAGTTGCGCGATCCGCAGCGAACGCACGCATCGGACGCGCTGGGGTATGTAGTTTGGGAGTTATTCGGGGAAAAACCGAGCGCAGGCGAAATAAATAGGCCGTTGTTTTGAAAAGCAGGGACAACACACGATGATAGAGATCGATCGAGAGCATCCGGATTATAAGCGGCAAAAGCTGATGTGGCGAATGTACCGCGACTTATATGCCGGGGGGGAAGGGTTCAAGCACAGAGCGGCTGAATACTTGCTGCGGAGACAAAAGGAACCGCTAGACGTTTATAGCGAGCGGCTGCACCGGGTGTTCTATGAAAACTACGTTGGTTCCATCGTCGACTGGTACGCGTCGACGCTGTTCCGGCGCCAACCGAGCTTGCAGTTTCAAGGCGGATTGGAGTCTGGTCAGCAATTCCTGGCCGAGCTGGCGGACGATTGCGACTTACGAGGAACCACGCTATCCAACTTCTTTCGAGAATGCCTGATAGACGCACTAGTGGCCGGCCGCAGTCACATTCTGATCGACTTTCCACGATCAGCGGCGGCGCCGACCAACCGGGCCGAAGAAGACGCGGCGGGCTTGTCGCGCGCTTATCTCATCCGCTATCAAGCAGAGGATCTCATTAACTGGAGCCTGGATGAACGCGGCGAATACGAGTGGGTTGTCTTACGCCAATCCGTCCGGCGACAACCGCGGGTTGAATCGCCCGATGTAGTAGAAGAAACTTACTGGTATTACTTCGACAAGACCAGTTATCGGACCTACCGGCGGGTTGAGCAGGAGAACCAGCCAACGAGCATCGAGTTGATTGCGTACGGCGCGCATTCGCTGGTTCGTCAGGGGCGCGTTCCGCTTCTTACGCTACAGGTGAGCGATGGACTTTGGTTGATGAACAAAGCTGGGCACCTACAGCTCGAACACTTCAACAAGTCGAACGCCCTGGGGTGGGCTATCACGATGGGGCTATTCGCGATGCCTGTCATTTACTCGGATCGCGAATGGAACCAGATTGTAGGGGAAAGTTACTATATTCAACTCGGGCCTGGAGATAAGTTCGGCTGGACCGAGCCGGACGGAAAAGTGTACCAAATTGCGGCCGACAATCTTGAGACGTTGAAGGAAGAGATTTATCGAGTTTGTTATCTGTCTCAGGCCTCTGGCGAAATGGAAGGCGGGCACGCGCAGTCGGCCGCCAGCAAGCAGCTGGATTTCACGATCACTGAAGAGGTGCTGCGGGCCTACGGAGCTGCCGTTAAAGACTGCATCCGCCGGGTTCTGAAGGCGATCAGCGACGCCCGAGCGGACGGCGTGAGTATATCCGTGACAGGGCTGGACGAGTTAGACATCTCCGACTTCGCTAGCGAGCTGCAGAATGCAACCGACTTACTCGGTTTGGGAATCGCTTCGCCTACGCTAAAGCGGCAGATCTATCAAAGGCTGGCGTTGAAGTATCTGAGCGATGCACGGCAGGAAACAAAAGATCAAATTGCGCGAGAAATCGACGCGCAGATATTTAATTAGTCGAAGAAAGGGGATTCATGTCAGATCACACTCCGATGGATAAAGCGCCGGCGACCGGTGTCGATATCCGGGATGTGGTCCGGCACGCGATTGAGGAATTTGTCCGTGCCGAGCAAGAGAAAGCGGAACCAGCCTATAAGGCTGAGCTGCAGGACGAACGAAAGCGCCGAGAGGGACTCGAAGCGCGCCTGAATCAGCTAGTGGAAGAGAACCGGAAGGCCCGCTCGATGGCGGAAGAAGCGGATCGAAATTCGCAGATCAGGAGCGAACTGCAACGGCTGGGAGTGGCGAAGGTTGACCTTGCGTTCCGAGCTGTCAAAGACGAGATTATGCGTAGAGACGACGGGCACCTGCAAAGCAAGGGACCCGAGGCGAAGTCTTTACAGGATTATTTATCAGGCTTCGTGCAGGAGAACCCGGAACTGTTGCCGGCGCGAATCGCCGGAGGGAGCGGAGTTCAAACGCCTGGCAAGAGCACCGCGCAAGAAGGATCGAGTGGCGTGGAGATCGACAAGATCCGGCCTGGAATGAACAAAGACGATCTGGACAGAGTGCGTCGGGAGATTTCAAAGCTCGCGAACCAAGCATTACGAGGCGTGTAAAGGCGCACAGGATCCGGAACGGCCGTCCGATCCAGACACTACCGGGGCGCTCAATCTCGCGTAGGGCTGGGCTCGGGAAAAGTAAGTAGACAAGCAGCACAAACCAATATGCAGGCGCACCGTAGATAAACGGTTCGCTTGTTCAGTTGTGAAATAACTTAGGAGATTTATGTCAACAATTACATCTGCCAATCTGGCAAATGCGATCGTTAAGCTGGTTGCAGCCGACGCATTGCCGGCCTTGATGGGGAATCTCGTCATGGGTAACTTGGTGAATCGCGATTACGAGCCTGTTCTGGCGCATGCCGGTGACACGGTTAACGTGCCGATTCCTCCGGTTCTGGTAGCGAATAACATAGCTGAAGGCGGCACGGTTACGCCGCAGAATCCGAATCTCGGGAATGCGCAGATCGTACTGAATACGCATGCCGAGGCGACCTTCCAGATTCCAGACGTGACGAAGGCGCTGGCGTTTCCTGAATTGCTAAAGGCTTACATGCAGCCTGCGGTGATTGCGATTGCCGAGCGCGTGGAACACGACCTTCTGAATCTTTATAGCCAGTTCACGGCCAATCCGCAAGTGGGCGCGGCGAGCACGCCTGTGACGGAAGCGACGATTGACGCCGCCGAAACTGCTTTGTTCGCGGCGATGGTTCCTCCGAGCGCGCCGAAGTACCTGGTAGTAGATTCCAACACTTATTCGCAGATTCGTCAGATTCCTCGTTTCAGCGAGTACTATTCGGCCGGCGAAGCCGGATTGAAGGCGTTGGTGGACGGCAACGTCGGAAAGATGAAAGACTTCTTTATCTTCCGTTCGCAGTTTGTGCCGACCACAGGCGCCGCAACACCGAACACGCATAATCTGGCGTTCACTCGGGACGCGCTCGGCCTTGTGATCCGTCGGTTACCGCAACCTCTTCCGGGCACCGGCGCGGTGGCGGAGTACGCCGAGATGGGCAACTTCGGAATCCGCGTGGTCATGAGCTATCAGCCGAATACGCTTTCGCAGCAGTTCACGGTCGATGTGCTTTATGGCTGCGGCGTACTGCGGAACAATTTCGCAGTTCAGGTCAACAGCTAACTTACAGCAACTTAAGCAACGCGCGCGGGGATTCGAATCAGAGTTCCCGCGCTAATTTTTTGGAGGCTATCCATGGATTTAAAGCAATACTTTCGCAGGCTTCGGGAAATTGAGAACGGGATCGCGGATTCTTACGTTCTGATCGCAAGCCTGGAGACGCCGGATGGCGGGAAGGCCGGGATGGTGACCGAAGTGTCTCGCTATACCGCGGCCAAGATGATTATCGAGGGACGCGCAGTACTCGCAACGGAAAAGCAAAAAGAGGCTCACGCGGCCCAGCAGGAAGCGGTGCGGAAAGCTGCTGAGAAAGCAGCAATGGCCAAGCGGGTACAGCTCGCCATTCTAGCCGACCCGGACGTTGACAGCCCTGTGGCGAAGAAGAACAGCGATTCGCCGGTCGCCCGAAAGTAGGCCGCACATGGCGCTATTTACGGATGCCGACGTCGTCACGCTCGACGATCTGACCGAATTCGAGACCGCCTTAGTGCAGGTGGCCTCTTCCCACGGAATCAATGTCGATACAAAGATTCAGTTGGCGGCCAACGCGATCAGTGATCGAGTCTTGCTCTGGTTGTTGAATGTGGGGCCTTCCGATCCCCAATGGATGAACCGGCGTTCGCTGGGGCTGAGCACTGTGGTGGTGACGCCTACATTGCAACGCTGGCTGTGCTTTGAGTCGCTTTCACGATTCTTTGCGGAGGCTTACAACGTGCAACTAAATACGCGGTTTCAAGGCAAATGGACCGAATATCAAACAGCCGCCAAGGATGTTGCAGATACGGTTTTCATGTCGGGAATCGGGATTGTTTATAATCCCCTTCCAAAACCCGCGATGCCGTTGGTCGCCATCGAGACCGGAACGATCAGCCCGCAGGCGCTCTACATTCAAACTGCGTGGGTAGACAGCCATGGTGACGAAGGCGCGTTAAGCCCGGTAAACGGCATCATTCTGGACGGGACATCGAGCATCGTCGTAGGGATGGCTGAAGGCGTACTACAGGCGCCTACTACGGCGTCCGGATGGAATCTATATGCGGGGACTTCCGACTCGGAAGTAAGTAGGCAGAATAATGCTCCGCTGGCGATTGGCTCGACTTGGATATTACCGGTAACGGGACTGATTGCGGGGCCGCAACCGGTGAACGGCCAGCAGCCGAACTTTTACATACCGCTTTCCAGACAGATTCAACGAGGGTGACATGCTTCCGCTGACCATCGAAGCCGCGCAAAAATTATCTGACTTATTGACCGCCGGCAATGCCTTGCAACAGCAGATCAGCACGCTAGCGGCTTCGGCCAACGTTACCGTCCCGCTGATTACGGCGGAGCAGGTAGTACTGAGTTCGACCGTGCCGGCGATGGGAGACAAGGATCTGCAGCTGACATATCCACGAATTTGTCTCTATACGGCGGCCGTCAAGAATACGCAGGTAGAGAAGTTTCGTTCCTTATCGGGGACGATTTCAGTGGTTGCAGACATCTGGGCGAGCGGTAACTTACTGAGCGATACCGACCAATGGATCCACTATTACGTTGAATCCATAACTGAGCTACTGAGACAAAACATCGGCGACTGGGGGGACGGACTGTTCTTTTCAGGGATGTACGATGTGCAGCTCCAAGCGCCCAAGGTCGGCGGCCTCGGTTTTGTCGAATCGGCGACCGTGACCTGCACCTTGAATGTAAGCCGTAGTTAGGAGGGAATTATGGCAAACTATATCTCCTCTAATGCAAATCGGTTCTATGTGGCTGTAGAGACGGCATATGGACAAGCAGCTACCGTGAGCTCGGGGAATCGCTTTCCCGCGGTACGCCTTGAGGCTCAGCAATCGCTTGAACACGGCAGAAGGCTGGACAAAACAGGTACACGTACCTATTTAGGGACGCCATTAACGGCACGACGACAGACCGCATTTGAGACCAGAACGTACCTAACTTCATGGAGCGGAATCGGAACGCCATCCTACGGGCCCTTGTTTCAAGCTGCGATGGGCGGAATCCCCGTATCGAGTAGCGGACTGTCTGTCGCTTCGGTTCAGAACAATACGCAGATACAAACCACGATGGCTCACGGGCTGTCTTTCGGGTCCGCCATTTCATTCGGTGGAGAGATACGTTTTGTAGTAACCGTGATCGATGCCGAGACGGTGCTCTTGAATGCACCGTTCTCGAATACTCCGCCCGCGAATGCATCCCTTTCGGCCTGCGTAACATATCCCCTGGCGATCGGACTTCCGAGCGTAACCTTACATGACTACTGGGATCCGGCAACTGCAGTGAGTCGTCTGATTACGGGCGCGGCAGTGAACTCGTTCACCATGTCGGTGGACGGCGATTTTCATGAATTTGTATTCAGCGGCCCGGCGTGCGATCTTCTGGATTCGAGTAGCTTCGTAGCAGGCGACGGCGGTTTGAGCAGTTTCCCTACGGAACCTACGCTTACAAAGTTCGACTATTCAATTGTCCCCGGCCATTTGGGCCAGGCTTGGCTGGGCAGTACACCCAACCAGTTTTTCACCTTAACCGGCGCCAGTGTGGAACTAAAAAACAACATAGACGTTCGGAACCAAGAATTCGGCTCGTCGTACCCAAGAGCTATCGCGGCCGGCATGCGCCAAGTGGCATCGACATTTACGCTGTTCGCTCAGGACGACGAACAGACAACGGCGCTTTATGCTGCCGCCAAGCAACGAACCCCTGTCACTGCGATGTTACAACTGGGTCAGCAGACGGGGCAGGTGATGGGCCTATTTATACCCAATGTCACGCCTGAAATTCCTACTTTCGACGATGGGTTGACCAGGCTTCAGTGGTCCTTCAAGAACAATTTAGCCCAAGGAACGGCGGAGAATGAACTTTATATCGCGTTTGCTTAGAACACCGAATTACACGAGCGTGACATGGCACGAGAGCCGCACTGTTCCCGGGGTTCGTTTCGCGATCAAGCGCATGAGTCTCGGCGAGCGTATAGAGCTAACCAGACAGGTTCGCGAACTGGCGCTGCGTTACGAATTCCTCAAGTCGGGGGAGCCAGCCGATCATCTGGAGGCGGCGCTTTCGGACTTATTGGCGAAGAAGCTGTACATGGAATGGGGGCTTAGAGAACTGGAGGGTTTCAGAATCGATGGCCAGGATGGCACACCGGCTCTACTGATCGAGAAGGGACCGGAGATATTGAGCAATGAAGTTAGCGAAGTAGTACAAGCCGAGCTAACCCTTTCGGACGACGAAAGAAAAAACTTCTAATCGCATTCCATTTCCAGTTCTCTTCACCGGCCGCGTGGAGATGCGATAGCTGTCGAGCGAGCGGCTTAGTGAAGGCCAGAAATTGCGCCTGGTCGGATGTGCAGAGACCGGAACGTCCCAGGGCGGTCTGGGCAAGAGGTGGAGTGTATGCCACTAGCTGTCCGAAATCTGTGATTACCGGGCTGAGCCTGCATTACCTTGAACAGTTTCGATATTGGAAGGAATGTGGAGGCGGAGGTCTTTGGCATATGGATGCAAAGGCGGCAGACGCCGTGATGCTGCTGGAACGGATGTGGCAATTGGAGAACCAACGTGGCGAATCGTAAGAACAATCTATCGGGCCTCTTGAACCAGCTTGGAAGTGTGAAGGTGGACGGCCAAAGCATGGGTAAGCTGTTAACTCCTAGCAGTACCGTGACGCAAACGCAAGCTGGTTCGGAGAAGAGCGCCAATCCCCCGAACACTGGGGATCTAAGAGCGTCGTCTTTCAGCGCGAAAACGGTTGCGACAGGAATTAACTTCGGCGCGCCTTCCAACACCCGAACAAGCACCGCGCAATCGGGGAGCCAATGGACGAAGCTTCTTACCCAAACCGCTTCCGGAGGCGCCGCTAGCACTTTCAATGGGCTGGGCAGCATAGCCGGGCTGGGCGGCATCATTGCAGGAATCGCCAGCCTATTCGGCGGCGGGGGTAAGAGCACGCCTCCTCCGCTGGTACAGTTCCAGCTTCCGGAATCCCAAACTCAGACGATCTACGTAGGTTCAAGCGCCACCAAGGCAGGCGGCAGTCTCTATGCGAGCAGTCCTACGCCGCAGCCGAGTAGCTCAAACGCCGGCGCGCAAACATTTCAATATCAAAGTACTCAGATCGCCCAGGCCGTGAAGACGGCGCTTCTGAATTCCAATTCGTTGGGCGACGTAATCGCGGAGATATAAGTGGCAACCTTTCCAGTTATGAGTACTGGCGCCGTGGTGCAATATCCCGCCCTAATATCGAGCGGCCAAGGCGCCCAGGTCATCCGATTTCTGGATGCATCAGATCAGCGGTATCTAACACAACCGCGGGTGTTGCGGCAATGGCAGATTCGCCTGGATCTGTTGAATGAGAACGAAATTCAACAATTAGAGGATTTCTTTATCGCTCAAAGCGGAGATTATTCGCCGTTCTCCTTTCCAGATCCCTTTAGCGGCACGGCGGTACCCAACTGTGTATTCGCCGCGCCCGGCTTCTTAAGTGAGTATGTTGGCGTCGATGTAAGTTCCACTTCCTTCTGGGTTATCGAAACAAATGGCTAGTCTCTTCTATCCTCAATTAGCAAGCGGAGCGACCGCGCAGTATCCAATTCGAAAACTGCGACTCGCCCGAACGGTCAAGAATGTGCTGCCGGACGGAAGCATGATCTCCTTTTCCGATCCGAATGGCGCGAGATTGATTTGGGAACTGGCATATATGGAACTGACAGACGCGGATGTGGAGGCGCTACAGGCTCATTTCAATGCATGCGCAGGGCCGTTTCACGCGTTCACGTTTATAGATCCCACCGATAACATGCTCGTCTCGAGCTCCGATATGAGTGCGGCGCCGTGGGTTAGGGGCAGCAACGTTCAGCTTACCACCGGCGCTTTAGATCCGAACGGCGGGAACGCCGCGGTGACTCTCACCAACACAGGGCAAGTAAACGAAGGCATCAACCAGACTCTGCAGGTCCCTTCCGGATACCAATATTGCTTTTCTGTATATGCGGCGAGCACTGGTCAATCGGCGCTCACGGCGACTCTTCAGGGCTCTGTTGCCCAACAGAACACAAGTCTGCCGTTGGGCTCCAATTGGACGCGACTGGTCGCGACTGGAAAACTTATCGACACCGGTATTGGTCTCACCGTGGGCTTAGTACTCGAACCGGGACAGCAGGTGCAGCTTTACGGCCCACAGCTAGAGGCGCAAGTAATACCGTCCCGATATAGACCCACTCAAGAGACCGGCGGAGTCTATCCAAGCGCTCACTGGGGAGTGGACCAACTGAGCATTACGGCTATGGCCCCAGACTTATCTTCCACAGCATTTAGCATCGAGACCTCGCTTTAAGGACAAGAGATGAGTACGATCAACCAGGTCAAGCAGCTTGCCGAAGCCGACACGCCGCTATTATTTTTCGAATGTGTTCTCCCCTCGGGCGACGTTGAGTATTGGAGTACCCACTCGATTACATTCAATCAGCAAGTGTACTCGGCGAGAGTTCTCAAGCATAACCTGTTTGATCTGCAATTGTCCGCAGACGATGCGATGGACGGGATCTCGCAGCTTTCGATGGTGCTAGCAAACGCCGATTCCGCCCTTTCGGAGATCAATTCCGCCATCGGATTCAAAGGGACTCAACTGACCGTATACTTTGCGTTTGCGGATTTGCAGACACTGCAGATTACTACCGAAAGCACCGTTTTGTTCCGGGGCATCGCGGGCGACCCCGACGAGATAGCCGAGGACTCGCTCACTCTCAGTTTTACGAACAAGCTATCACTGCAACGAATACCGCTGCCGGAAGTCCGTATCCAACGATCATGCCCGTGGAATTTCCCGTCGACGCTCGCACAGAGAACGGAAGCGGCTAACGGGGGCGCCATTGGTAAGTACTCGCAGTACTATCGGTGCGGATATTCCGCCGACGTCGCCGGCGGAGTTGGAAGCTTGAACGGAGGACAAGCATTCACGACTTGCGATAAGTCGCGAACTCAATGCCAGCAGCGCGGAATGTTCTCTTCCGATGCATCAGGCAGCGTGACGCAGCGCTTTGGCGGCTTCGAATTTGTTCCGTCGGCGATCATGGTCCGCACGTCGGGCGCGACGACCTCTCATCTTTCTCCGATATTGGACGACGCTGCAAAATACAACGATGCGGTGCCGATCGTATACGGGACCGGATGGATCAAAGCTCTAGTAATCTTTGCACGAAACGACGGAAATCTCACTCACATGGAAGCCCTGGTAGGCATGGGAACGATACAGGGCGTGATGAAGGTAGTTGTTAATGACGTAGAGATACCACAAGCCGTCCAAGGTCAAAACATGACCACCACGGGCTGGTACAACGTAGTGACTGCGGGAACGCGGAACGGCAATTTTAACCTGGATTTTACAGATGCGAACGGCAATCCACTGGGCGACCCCTACGGGAGCATGTCGGTTCTCTCGATCGTCGTGCCGAATAGGATCAGCAGCGGCCGATCACTGCCGAATGTCGAGATACTCCTGCAAGGAATGCAGATCGACCAATACAATCCGGACGGATCTTTCCAGCAGACGAGCTATACAAACAATCCGGCATGGGTGATCCTGGATATTCTTCGCCGGTGCGGATGGTCTACTTCGGACCTGAACTTACCGTTGTTTGCATCTGCCGCAGCTTTTTGTGGCGCGCTCATCAGCACTACCGACTTGAACGGCAACCCGATACAGGTTCAGCGGTATGAATGCAACGCAGTTATCACCAAGCGCCAGAGCGCGGCGACGATTGTACGTGGCATCCGAGTGGCCTCCAGCCTCATGCTCCGGTATGGAACGACCGGTCTGATGGAGTTACTCCCCGAGACGACGATCGGAGCTCAACAGCCCGAATTGCCGGATGGCGGAAACAGTACGGAGCCCCTGAATGGGGGGTGGCCAGCGTACGAATTCAGCGATGGGTCCGGCCCGTTTTCGGGTATCGCGCGAAATCCGAACGGATCGTCGACGGTGCGGCTGATATCGCGGAGCATCGCCGAGACTTCGAATAGATTGAGCGTCGAGTTTCAGGATGAATCGAATGAGTACCAGCAGGATAGCCTGTCGCTGGTAGATGCAGACGATTCGGCGCTCATCGGCTATGAAATCAGCAGCCAATCGACTGCACTCGGAATTGCGAACTTCAGCCAAGCCACCAGGGTCCTGCTAAGACAATTGGATAAGTCAACAGACGGCAATATGTTTGTTGAATTCCAAACCAGCTTTAGAGCTTTGAAGGTGCGTCCGGGCGATATCATCGCGTTGACGTATTTGAAAGAAGGATTTATTCGCGTTCCCTTTCGGGTCGTCAAACTTTCTCCGTCGATGAATTATGAGTTGGTTACGATAACGGCTCAAATTCACGATGACGATTGGTACAGCGATAATCCAGCCGTCCTGGGGGGCGCGGGACGGCAGCCTGGGGTCCAGATTCAGACGCCGCGACCATTGATCGGTCTCGTAGTCCACGACGATACAAATGGCAATTTCGAATTTTTTGATTTTCAGGTAGCGGAGCAGATTCAGACGCAAAGCGATGGCACGGCCATAGATACTTTAACCGTCGGTTTTTCTCAACCGGCGGCGCCCGCTGTAAATTCGCCGAACTTACCCCTGCTGAGTCTTTCGCCCGGTTATGTTACGGGTAGCGGGAGCATTGCCGGCGGAAGCGCCCTGTATTATGCGGTTACTGCCGTTGACAGCGCGGGGAACGAAGGTGCTTTGTCGTTTACCGTACCGGCAACAGTTCCCACGGCAAGCACTATGAATTCCGTTGTTATTAGCGGACTGAGTTTCCCGGTTACCGCGGCGGCGTTCAACGTCTATCGCGGCGCATCGCCGCAGTTGCTGTATCGGATAGCGAGCAACCAGCCACTCGCCGCAAGCTATATGGACACAGGCATTCCGCCCCAGCCGATTGGACCGCCGGACGCTAACTTCGATCACGCAAACTTTTACTATCGATTCGAATACGCAGGCCCTTATCCGGCGACAATAATGTCTTCGACAACGATCGGGTGGAGCGATATGGGCGCGACCGTATCGGCCTACAACGGCATGGTGGCGCGGATCATTGAAGGCACGGGGCAAGGCCAGGAACGAACGATTTCGTCAAACAACGAAACGACGCTGACCGTGACGCCCGCCTGGTCAGTGATCCCGGATGCGACCAGCACGTTTGTGATTGCTGAGCCGTCCTGGAGATTTGCAGCCCTATCGGCAACGAGCCCTGCGCAATTCCAGATCGCGTACCAAAGCGGCAGCGTAGTTGAGATTTCGGGACGCGGGGCAAACGTCAATAATCAGGAGGGGACGCCGGACCTGTGCCCTCTTACACGCTGGACCCTGGGCGGACAAGTTTCAGACGCCGGCTTGCCGGGAACTCCGGAGTTTACGCTCTCAGCGCCTGGCGGGGGAGAACTCGCCTTGTCACAGATTGGGTTCGAAAGTCTTTCGAACACCAGTTCGGTTTCCAGCGGGACGCTACAACTGTTCTCCTGGAACGAATTGAACACGCCCAGCGGTTACTCGCTTGCGGCTGCGGTCGATATCAGCACCACGACTCTTTCACTTGTCGCTGTCGCGACGCCGAGCGTGGGCCAAATCATTCAAGTGGGTTCCGAGCTGATGACGGTTCTTTCGGCAAATACAGCAGCGAACACATACTCGGTTGTAAGAGCGGCTTTGGGGTCGACGGCCACCACTCATAATGCCGGCGATCTGGTTTTGCATCTGAATGCAACGTCGACCGTGGCGCCTTTTGCAGCCGACTTCTTTGAAAACCGCGCGTCGTTGAACTATTTGCACACCCTCAGTTTGCCGGATGTCCGAATCTGCGCGGCCGAGTTCTATGTCACGAACTCCTTCGGCAATAGCCAGGCGCAGCAGACATGCTACACTCTGCAGCCGGACGGAGGTCTGCGAACTCTTTCGGGCGGGCAGTTGTCGATGCAGATCAGCGGATATCTCGCTACACAACAGAACGCATCGCCGCCGCTTATGATCGAAGCATCGCATGCGGTGCGGGATGTTCGGGCGGTTGTCAACCAGGCCGCAACCGGTTACACGATCAGCGTTGACATCTTGCAGAACGGGATCGAGTACTGCAACATATCGATTCCGAGCGGCCAGACGACGTCGAACGTTCTAGATGGCGTGACGCTGCCGGCATTACAGGAGACGGCTAGCCTGACTGTAAACATCACGCTACAGGTCGTATCGGGATACACGGGGCAGATAAGCCCGGGACGCGATCTGGCAGTCACGATCCGGTTATAGATGTATGCCAGAGCAGATTTCCAAGTTAACTCCGGACCGGGACCTTCAATGTTACTTCTTGACGCCCTCGGCCGTTGCCGCAATGTCGGAGGCAAGCGCATCGGGATTTACGGTTTCAGGTAAGTGGCGTCAACAGTTCGACTGGTGCGTCGTGGAGTGGAACCGCGATAACGTCTTCGAGCATCCAGCACTGCGCTATTTGCCCGATGGAGATCTGAGCGGCCTGACTCTAAGTTATCAGGAAAGCCGTGCGAGCTGTATCCCGATCGAGTCGAATCTAGATCCTGTAGTCGACTGGAATAACTTGCGTGTTTGGGCAACGGATGACACGGGCGTCGAAACTCTTCACCATGTTAACTTGTGGCCGAGCTGCGCGACTCCGATTGCAGGAGACTACGTTGCAGCTTCAGGGACGATGGTGCTGACGGCTTCACCAGGCGTGGGCAATCGCGTGGGATTGGCCCTGCTCGAGAACCATCACTACTACGTTGTTCAAGAGACTGACACGCTGACCGACATCGCGCAGGGAGTCGCCACTGCGATCAACGGGAATTCGGAGATAGTCGGCAATCCGGATTTCTCAGCCACCGTGCTCTCCGATGGCGTATCGATTCAGATCACGTGGAAATCGGGCGGCGTCTATCCTGAATTGCGAGGAGCTAACGGCAACCGGATTACGGTCTACGGATTTGCACAGAACGGCGCAACTTGCTGGCAAGAGCCGGCCGTTATGTTCAACGGCGGGCAATTCCCCAGCACGTATCAGATCACTGTCGATTTCGCTAACCTGACCGATTCAAATACATCTGCACGGATTCCCACTAATCGAGTACGAAAGCTCCGCTGGACGTGGATGGCGGACATGCAGCCGGGCGCCTATGAACAATCGGAATTCCACGTTGCCATTTCGAACTGGACCGTCACCGGAAATGGTGTTTATTCAGTCGCCGGCCCTGGCAGCAGGCGGATTGAAGACACCGACACGAGCGTGGTTTACAACGGCGCATGGGCGCTGAGCACGGGAAATTACTCCGCGAGCAAGATCCACAGTACGAGCGAGCCGAACGATACCTGCACCATCACGTATACGGAAACGGCGGAACACGAACTCTATTTAGGGACTCGATTGTTGGCTGCGGGTGCTACCGTCAATGTTTCTATTGACGGTCAAGCACTGACGCCGATTAGTCTTCTGCTGAGTGGAGAGGATGTACTAGTACGATCGCCTCTCGGCAGTTATGCGGCCGGCACACATACGGTGCAGCTTACGCACGGCGGCCCCGCCGGCAACTCCTTCTACTTCGATTTCTTAGAAATAGCTTATCCGTCCACAGACTTACCGGATTTTGAGCCCCAAACTCAACTCTCGCTTGCAACAGACTGGGACACTTATCATTCGCAATCACTGCCGGCTGAACGAACCGCATGGCTTATCAACAAGCTCGGTTTTCAGGGACGGGTCAACCACTATACGGGCGCCCTTTGGTTTTATGAGTTGGTACGCACGGGCACCGTCTATGCCTCGCTAACCGTGACTCTCACAGCTCTCATTTATACGGGGAGCCCAACCGTGATCCTGGACATTGCTTCGCCGGACTCGCCGAACACCCCGACGCAAATCAAGCATCTTGTTCTACTCGACGACACACCGTCCACAGTCGCGGAGGCTCTTGCCGGGCTAATCAACATCGGCACCAATTTGATTTGGGCGAGCGCCAATGGCGATCAGCTAACGTTCACCGCACGAGCAATGGGAGGGGACGGAAATGGCATAATCGTCCAGTTGGACCCAATCAGCGAAGGCTACAGCTTTGGTTCGGCATCCACTACCTTGGGCGGCGGGATCGACGGAGCGCCGTATGATTTGGACACGACTAATTCGCTGAATAGCACGTTGATCGGCGCAGCGGATTACTGGCGAACCGACCTTACGGCGGCCCCGAGAATCAATCGGGCCGCGCGCGACTGGCACACGGCTTATTTCACGGCGTTGAAGGGTTATGGCATCGACGCGGTGGCATCGTTCAGCACGGAATTGATGAACGGCGATCCTTCGGCAACCGTCGGCATCGCGCAAGTTTATCCGGATAACACGCCCGTCGTGCTCAACACTCCATCTATTCAGACCAATTTTTCTCCCATTAGCCTGACCTTCTGGACCCAAGTGTATCTCGATATGGCAACGATACAAAGCAACGCCGGGATGACACCCTATCTTCAATCGGGAGAAGTGCAGTGGTGGTACTTCCAGAAACAAGTTTGGGACGCGAGTACGGGCACGAACGTAAACATTGGCATGCCCTTCTATGACGCTTACACTCAACAGCAGTTCCTCAATACGTACGGCGTCGCTATGCAGGTGATTACTTCGAACGAGGTCGACCCCAGCAATTATCCAAATGAGACAGCCTTCCTGCCGACCCTGATTGGCGCTTATACGGCGGCTATTCGAACAGCCCTCCAGTCGGAGTTTCCCGGGTGCCGGTTTGAGGTGCTTTACCCAACCGACACGAACGATACTTCTTTCAATCAACTTATCAACTTCCCGTCCACTGATTGGACGCCCACGAACCTGAATTGCCTGAAGACCGAGAGCTTCACCTTCACCGGCGATTACAACCTTGACCAGAGTAGTTACTCAATGAGCGTCAGCGCTGCGAAGGGATTTCCAAACACACAGCGCAGCCATCTGGTGGGAATTAGCGATGCGTGGACGGCGTGGATGAAGGAAATCGATCTGGCGCAATCGCAGGGCATGGAATCGGTCGTGCTGTTCGCGTTGGACCAATACTGCCTGGACGGCTACGGCAGCCCACCCTTCGTCAAACTCGTGCACAGTGTTCGCCAGGGATGAGCCATCCCGCCCAAAAAGCCAAGCCCGCCGGATAAGATAGTCGATTCATGATCTACGTCATCACAGTCTCGCTTGTGGTGTTGCTGTTGTGTGGAATCACGATCTATAAGGTCACACAAGTCAAGAACGAAGCGGATTTTCTGGTCGCCGGAAGAACGCTAAGCTGGCCAGTGCTGGTCTTCACGCTTCTGTCATCCTGGATCGGAGCGGGAAGTCTCCTGGCAGGCGCGGAGAACGCATATAAGCATGGCTTTGTCGCTCTCTGGCAGCCGCTAGGCGGGTGGATCGGCCTCCTGATCATTGGAGTGATCGCGGGCCGGGCGCGGCACTTCGCGCAATTCACCGTTCCCGACCTATTGGAAGCTCGCTATAACGCCACGGCTCGTGTACTGGCTACCGTAGCCATCATCATCTCTTACACGGTGATCGCCAGTTATCAATTCATCGGCGGCGGAGATATTCTGCACCTAATTTTCCCAAGCATCGAGCGAACTACCGGCCTGTACATAATCGCGGGATTCGTGATTTTTTTCACCGCCGCGGCCGGCATGGCCTCGATTGCCTACCTAGATCTGGTCATCGGATCCATGGTTACGCTGACAGTGATCGTTGCGGTTCCAATTTTGCTCGCGCGGGTGGGCGGATGGCAAACGGTCCGGGCAGCTCTGCCGCCGACCCATTTTCAGATGGTAGGCGACTATGGCTTGGGAAACGCCATCGGCCTCGCCTTGCCGACAATGCTCCTGTTGATCGGTAACCAGGGCATGTATCAGAAGTTCTTTTCCGCTAGATCGGAGAGCGATGCGCGCAAATCGGTAGTCGGCTGGATCATCGGGACAGTCATCCTTGAAACGCTGCTCGTCGCGGTTGCCGTGATCGCAAGCGCCCGCCTACACACGGATCGGCCGCGCGAAATCATCCCTCTAACCGCCAAAGAAGCATTACCTCCCCTGCTCGGCGCGATCCTGTTAGGCGGAGTGTTTGCGAAGGTCATTTCGACCGCTAATAATTATCTGTTCTCGCCCGCGACTAATCTCATTCACGATGTCTATCAACGATTCATCAATCCGGGCGCAAGCGAGCGCCGGGTACTGGTGGTCTCTCGAATCGTGGTCATTCTGCTTGGGCTCTTTGCGATTTTACAGGCAACCCAGTTCCAATCGGTCCTGCAAGCGTCGCTATACGCATACACCGTTTATGGCGCCGCGGTCACGCCAGTGGTGATGGCGGTATTTTTCTGGAGGCGGACCACCACCCAGGGCGCCGTAACTTCTATCCTGCTCGGTACAGTTGTGACCGTGGGGTGGCAGTTGGGGCAACAATACGGCAGCCCTTGGGTCAAAGAGGAGATCGGCTGGCTTCCAGCCGTGTACCCGGCGCTCGCCGCCTCGATTGCCAGTTTGATAGCAGTGAGTCTGCTCACTCCCGCGCCAAGCGCGAGAAAACTCGCCAAATTGGAAACCGCGTAAAATCACTGAGGATGATCACCGAGCAGATACAAGAAGCGCTGCGCGAGAGCGGAATAGACGGATGGTTGTTTTTCGACCATCACCGGCGAGACCCGCTCGCGTACAGAATCTTGGGCATTCCGGGTGACGCGCAGGTATCCAGGCGCTGGTACTACTTTCTACCGGCGAACGGCGAGCCGCGAAAACTCGTGCATCGAATCGAGAGCGGCGCGCTCGATAGCCTGCCGGGCGAAAAACAGTCTTATTCCAGTTGGGCAGACCAACAGAACAAACTCGGGCGTATCCTGTCCGGTTGCTCGCGGGTCGCCATGCAATATTCACCTCTGTGCGCCATCCCGTATGTGTCGATGGTGGATGCAGGGACATTGGAACTGGTACGGCAAGCCGGCGTGGAAGTAGTGAGCTCGGCGGATCTGATTCAACAGTTCGAGGCGCGATGGACAGAAAATCAGCTGGATCTACATCTCGAAGCCGGAAAACTGGTAGATCGAGCTCGAGCGGAGGCGTTTGCTTTCGTCTCCTCCCAATTGCAGTCGGGAACGGAGTTGTCTGAATACGAGGTACAGCAATTCATACGGGAACGTTTTCTCAAATTCGGGCTCGTTACGGATCACGGTCCGATTGTTGGTGTGAACGCGAACGCGTCCGATCCGCACTATGAACCCACCCGCGAGCGCACGTCCTATATTCACCCTGGCGATGTGGTCTTGATCGATCTGTGGGCGAAACTGGCGAAGCCCGACGCCGTATATTACGACGTAACGTGGACGGGCTTCTGCGGCGAGGCGGCGCCCGATCGGGTCCAGAAGGTTTTCGAAATCGTCCGCGACGCGCGAAAGCGCGCATCAACGTTCGCCATCCGCAAGGCTGCTGCGGGGGAGCCATTCCGCGGATATGAGGTAGACGATGTGACACGCGATCTAATCACCGACGCCGGATACGGCGAGTTCTTCTTTCATCGCACCGGGCACAGCATCGGCGCCGAAGTGCATGGCAGCGGCGCAAACATGGACAATCTCGAATCGCACGACGAACGACGGGTCATCGCAGGTACATGCTTCTCCGTGGAACCTGGGATTTATCTGCCGGAGTTTGGAATTCGATCAGAGGTGAACGTCTATATCGGCGCTGGATTTGGCCAAGTTACAGGCGAAGAACAAGAACAATTGGTTCGAATCGTCTGAGGCGGACGTGCGGCCGCAGCGCGCGCGAGTGAGGTGGCCTTTGCAAGTCCTTCCCTCCCCACCATTTGAGGCCATATGAGGAGTATCAAATATTTCGATTGCCCACAGCGATTCAAGCGTTTTACATTCTGGTATGGCGACTGTCACTTTCGAAACTCCGACTTCGCAAGTTTCCCTGTTGCACCGCGTCAGCAATATCGTAAGTTCCGAGCTGTCCCTGGACGAGATGCTCGGAGAGATTATCGGCCTGACGGTGCAAGTCACCGAGTGCGATGCCTGCCTGGTGTATCTGATCGAACGCGAATCAAGCGAAATTGTCTTGCGCGCTTCACAAGTTCCTCATCAAGGGGATCTCGGCAACATCAGATTGAAAGTGGGCGAAGGCGTCACGGGATGGGTAGTGGAACATCAGTCGGTTGTGGCGCTTCCCGAAAACGCCGCGGCGGACCGCCGGTTTAAACGGTTCCAGGCGCTGATCGAAGACACTTACGAGGCCTTCCTGTCGGTGCCACTGGTGAGCCGAGGCGAGGTGATTGGCGTGATAAACGTGCATCACCGCGAACCGCATTATCACGATACCGACGAAATTGCGCTTCTGACTTTTATCGGCGAACAAATGGGCGGCGCAATTGCGAAGTCCGTTCTGGAAGAAGAGAACGCACGTTTGCAGGAAGAGACCGCAGAGATGCGCCGGCAGCTCGAAACGCGAAAGCTGGTAGAGCGAGCCAAGGGCATCCTTCAATTCCGTCACAACTTGACGGAAGAAGAATCCTATCTGCGGCTCCGGAATGAGAGCCGCCGGCTGCGGCGTCCCATGCGGGAGCTGGCCGAAGCGATCATTCTCTCCGAAGACCTCAGCCGAAAGAGCGAAGCGTACCCTCAATAACGGCGCTGCCGTCGAGCGGGCAAGCGGCGGCTCAACTTCGAGAAGCGGCGGACTGCAGCTGTTCGCCTGCCGCGTGCGAGGGCGCGCCACCACGGCGATACAGGACGGAGCGGGCGATATACAACGGACGGTGTTTCGCTTCCGTGTAGATACGCCCGACATATTCGCCGACGATTCCGATGCTAATCATCTGCAGACCTCCGAGAAACAAGAGGCCGATAAAGGAGATGGTCCAGCCCGCAACCCAGGAGTGAGTAAATAGCCTCACTACCAAGGCATACACGATCCCGAGCAGGGCAAGCACGGCGGAAGCAACGCCGATGAGAGCGAGCACGCGTAGCGGAAAAGTAGAAAACGAAGCGATGCCATCGAGCGCAAGCTTCACCATTTTCCGGATCGGATACTTGGTCGCGCCGGCGACCCTGGGCGCGCGCGCATAGGAGACGCCGCATTGCCGGAAGCCAATCCAACTGCACATTCCGCGCAGCAGCCGGTGGCGCTCGGGCATGCTCTTCATGGCCTCGACCGCTTTGCGATCGAGCAAGCGGAAGTCGCCGCTGTCGACGGGAATCTCTACGTCCGATAGTTTATTGATGAGGCGGTAAAAGACCTTTGCACTCCAGAGCTTCAGCCCGCTTTCGCCTTGGCGCGAGGCGCGGACTCCATAGACCACTTCGTATCCTTCAGCCCATTTCTCCAACATGCGCGCGATAACTTCGGGCGGATCTTGCAGGTCGGCATCCATGATGACCACAACTTCGCCTCTGGCCGCCTCAAGTCCAGCCGTGACCGCAGGCTGGTGGCCGAAGTTGCGCGAGAGCTCGATCACGGCTACGTTCGGATCGGAGGCGTGCAATGCCGCAAGTTTCGCCGGCGTCAAATCGCGAGAGCCATCATCGACATAGATCACTTCGTACCAGAGATCCAGCCCGCGAAGAACCTCGCTGAGCCGGCGATGGCACTCGGCTATCGCGTCTTCCTCGTTAAGGCAAGGAACGACCACGCTAACCGATGGCGTGAAAGGCGCCGGCACATCGCTATTGTTTCATGCGGCGACCGCCGTTCAGCGCGACGCCGCCGCTGCGCGGGTTTGCTCTGGCGGATACGCGCCTTCGATATCTTCGAAGCGCTGCGTGCGGTGCAAGAAGTAATAGACACACAGCAGCGTCAGCATAAACAGCGCGAGTATAACCATGATGAGCGCGAAGTGCACGAGCTGCCGGATGGGCGCCGTGGCCTGATGCTCTTCCTGGCTCACTACCACGATCCAACCGAGATTGTCGGATAGCTGTTTGAGCCCGGTTCCCGCGTAGCCGATCAAATATGGCCCATGCGCCAAATTGGCCTTCTGAGCTCCGGTTTGCGTAGTGATGGCGCCAAGCGAATCGTGAAGCACGTCGAATGCTTGGGATTTATTCTGCGCGAACACATCAGCGTTCGGAGCGCTCACGATTAAGCCATTTTCGTTGACAAGTTCGGCTCGCGCTCCATTGCCGACCGAACTTTTGAAATCGTTGAGCATTGGCGTCACGTTGACCGCGGCAGTGAGCACGCCCAGGGTGGAACCGGATGCCTGATCGTTGACAGGCACGCCGACATTCATGTAGTACTGCTTCGTGAATTCGTCATCGAGGATATCTCCGACGCGCGCCTTGCCTTGCCCGTTGTTGAAAACGCCTTGCCAGCCCGCATCCTGCGCGTATGACGTCTTGGCAGGCTGTTGCGAAGCGGCAACGACATTTCCGTTCTGGTCCGTCAAGGTCAGCGCTAGAAATCGGGGATCCTGCGTGCGGCGAAACCGCAGCAGTTGAGACGCGTTCGAATTGAGCATGCCTGCGCCTCCGCCGCCCGCAAGCGCTTGCGCCGAGTGCGCGGAAGCAGGCGCTTCCGCGTGGCCCGAAGCCGCGCTCACAACGACAGGGTTCGAGGCCAATACGATCACGTCGGCAACGCGGTCGCGAACGTATTGCGAAGCTTGGCTGCTATATAACTGGGCAATGGTCTTGAAGTCATTCCCGATTGCGTTATCGAGCGATCTGTCACTGTTCTCGGTCAGCGCCAGACCGACGACGCTCAACGGCACGATGACGACGATCAGGATGAGAAGGACTTTTGTAAGGGAAACGCGAATTTCTAGCCGATCCATACCACACCTCCACGGTGAAGCGGGCGCCGGCCCGGGACGCGGCTAGGCATTGACGCCAGTCGTGGCAGGCCACACAGGGCCGCTTCCCGTCTAGATCATACTCCAAGGGGAGAATGTCTAGTTAATAATTTTGGGGCCAAGTTGGATTTGTGCGCCTAGAGGCCGGAAAGGCTCGCGCCGATTTCGTCCGGCGGAGAGACGCCAGTGCAAAGCGCCCGTGCACGTTCATCGGGCTAGGTATCGCTTCCGGTTCCACATAATTAGGGGCGCGAGCTCGGGCCGAATCATAGGTATTCTCACTTCAGAGTCTCCTTCGTCTCTACATCAGAACCGGTAAAACGCTGCTGCGCACGACGGTTTTCGATAGCTGCTACCAGCTCTGCTTTCTTACTTGCTCCCGCAAACCTGCTGAGTCTGGGCCGATAACGATGCCAGTGTCGAAAATAACCGCATCGACAGACAGTTGCAGCCGATCAGTCAATTGCTCGCGCTTGAATAAGTCGATAATTCGATCCAGTCCCTCGTCAAGAAACGGCTGGAGGCTCTTCTTTCCCGAGGGATCACGCGATGCGAGGAAATCGGAGACAGGTGTTATGAGGTATCTCGCACCGGGTGCGAGCATGCGAGCGCGGTCGGCGACTCCGCTTTTAGGGCTAATAATGTGGCGCCACGGTGTCCCAGCGGGCGCGATGCGGTCTGGATATGTGTATATGACGGTAAAGCCCCAGATATATTGCCCTGTGGAGTTTATTAGAACCGCCGACTTGGGTAGGAAGTCCTTTGCCTTATCTAAAGCGTCCGGCGTGAGTAACTGACGGACTTCCGCGTCAAAGGTGGGATCGTCGAAAGAAACCACGGAGAAGCCGCGGTCCTGCAGCGGATTGCTTATCTCTAACCGAGGTCCTGCGGGAGTCATGCAGAAAAAAAGGCGACCCGTTTCCAGGCCGCCTCTCCTAAAGTAAATCGGGTTTACCGATCAGACTTCTTCAGCAGTAGCACCGATGGCTTCCTCGCCAAGATCCTCCGCGAGTCCGCCCGTGTAGATGCCGGGAGTTTCGTCGGAGTAGTCTTGCAGCCCGTCGCCGAGTGCAAGCTCGGCTTCCGGCATCGGCTCTTCCTCCACCACATCTTCGCCCGCGATCTTGACCCGGCGGTAGAACTCCATTCCGGTTCCGGCTGGAATCAGCCGGCCCATGATGACGTTCTCCTTCAGGCCCCGCAGATAATCGACCTTGCCGTTGATAGCGGCTTCGGTGAGCACGCGCGTGGTCTCCTGGAAGCTCGCGGCGGAGATGAACGAATCGGTGGAAAGCGACGCCTTGGTGATGCCCAACAGAATGGGTTTGCCCATGGCTGGCCGCCCGCCCGCTTCAATCACCCGCGCGTTCTCTTCGCGGAATTTAAATTTATCCACCACTTCTTCGGGCAGGAACTCGGTATCGCCGATGTCCTCAATGCGAACCCAGCGCATCATCTGGCGCGAGATGACTTCCAGATGCTTGTCGTTGATGTTCACGCCCTGGAGCCGGTAGACTTCCTGGATCTCATTCACCAGGTATTTTTGCAGCTCCTTTTCGCCGAGTACGGCCAGGATGTCGTGCGGATTGCGCGGGCCGTCCATGAGCGGATCGCCCGAGCGCACGCGCTCGCCCTCCTGCACGTTGATGTGAACGCCGCGCGGAATCGAGTATTCCTTCTGCACGCCGTCGTCACCCGTAATATAGAGCTTCCGCATTCCCTTGGTGACTTCGCCGTACTTCACGGCGCCGTTGATTTCCGCGATTACCGCCGTTTCGCGCGGCTTGCGGGCTTCGAACAGCTCTACCACGCGAGGCAGACCGCCGGTGATGTCCTTGGTCTTGGTTGTGGCGCGCGGGATCTTCGCGAGCACATCGCCCGCGTGTACCTGTTCGCCGTCGCCGACCATCAAGTGTGCATGGGTCGGCATCAGATAGCGCTTCTCTTCCGAACGGCCGCCGCCCTCGGGGCGAACAATGATGGTCGGGAAGCGCTTCTCATCGGATGACTCGGTTACGACCACCTGCATATTGCCGGTGATTTCGTCCACCTGTTCCTGGGTTGTGACGCCGTCGATCAGATCCTTGAAGTGAATGGTTCCGCTCACTTCCGTCAAAATCGAGAACGTGTAAGGATCCCATTCGAGGAGAATCTGGTTCGCCTTGACGGGCGATCCGTCTTCTACGTCTATCTTCGCCCCGTAGACCACGGGGTAGCGTTCGCGTTCGCGGTTCTTCTCATCGACGATGATCAGAATGCCGTTGCGGTTCATGGCGATCAACTCGCCCTTATTGTTGCGGACCGTGTTAACGTTGCTGAACCGCACAAATCCGTCGCTCTTGGCGTCCTGCGTGGATTGTTCGCTGACGCGAGTAGCCGCGCCGCCGATATGGAACGTACGCATGGTCAGCTGCGTGCCGGGTTCGCCGATCGATTGAGCCGAGATAATCCCGACCGCCTCTCCGCGCTCGACCATGCGGCCGGTTGCGAGATTGCGGCCGTAGCACAGCCGGCAAACGCCGCGCTTGGATTCGCAGGTGAGCACCGAACGGATCTTCACGCGTTCGATACCCGCGCCCTGAATGGCGCTGGCCAACTCTTCGGTGATCTCCTGGTTCACACCGACGATCACGTTATTTTCGTAATCGCGCTGATCTTCGAGCGCCACGCGGCCGACGATGCGGTCGCGCAAAGGCTCGATGATCTCGCCCGATTCGATGATCGGTTCGACGTAAATGCCGTCCGCGGTGCCGCAATCGTCTTCGGTGATGATCACGTCCTGCGCCACGTCGCAGAGGCGGCGCGTGAGGTAGCCGGAGTCCGCGGTCTTAAGAGCGGTGTCGGCCAGACCCTTGCGGGCGCCGTGCGTGGAGATGAAGTATTGCAGCACGTCGAGACCTTCGCGGAAATTCGCGGTGATCGGCTGCTCGATGATTTCGCCCGAGGGCTTGGCCATCAGCCCGCGCATGCCCGAAAGCTGCCGAATCTGCTGCTTCGAACCGCGGGCGCCGGAATCGGCCATGATGTAAATCGGGTTCAGGATGCGGCCGGTGCGGTCGTCCTCTTCGAGATTCTTAAAGAGTTTGTCGGAGATCGCCTCAGTCACCTTCGACCAGATTTCGATGATCTTGTTGTAGCGCTCCGATTGCGTGATCGCGCCTTCTTGATACTGCTGCTGGACTTCGATCACCTGCTTTTCCGCTTCGCGAACAAGGCCGCTCTTCTCTTCCGGAACGACCATATCGTCGATGCCGATCGAAATGCCGGCGCGCGTCGCATAAAGGAAGCCGAGTTTCTTGACTTCATCCAGCATCTGCACCGTAATCTGCAGGCCGAATTTCAGGTAGCAGTATTGAACCAGCTGCCCGAGGCCTTTCTTCTTCAAAAGACCGTTGATGAACGGCATCTCCTTCGGAAGCACATCGTTCAAAATCACGCGGCCGACGGTGGTGTCCATGTACTGCTTGTTGAACTCGATCGGTTCGGTGTACATGATGTTCTGGTTGTCGAACGCCTTGCTCAGGTCGATGACCTTGCCGGTGTGGCGCAGCTTGATGCCCGTGAGCGTTTCCACTTCGCCCATTTCAAGCGCGATGAGCACGTCTTCCATGGAAGCGAACGTGCGGCCCGAGCCCTTGGCGTTGGGGCGCATCTTGGTCAGGTAATAGAGACCCAGCACCATGTCCTGAGTGGGAATGGCGATAGGCGCGCCGTGCGCGGGGGACAGAATGTTGTTGGAGGCCAGCATCAAGGTGGATGCTTCAATCTGCGCTTCGGGCGAAAGTGGAATGTGAACCGCCATCTGGTCGCCGTCGAAGTCCGCGTTAAAGGCGGTGCAAGTCAGCGGGTGCAGCTTGATGGCTTTGCCTTCGACCAGCACAGGCTCGAACGCCTGGATGCCTAGCCGGTGCAGAGTGGGAGCGCGGTTTAAAAGGATGGGATGATCGCGAATGACTTCTTCAAGGATGTCCCAAACCACCGGGTCCTGCTGTTCAACCAGCTCCTTGGCTTGCTTGATGGTAGTGCAGTGGCCGCGCTGTTCGAGGCGGTGATAAATGAAGGGCTTGAACAGCTCGAGAGCCATCTTCTTGGGCAGGCCGCACTGATGCAGCTTCAGCTCGGGCCCGACCACGATGACGGAACGGCCGGAATAGTCGACACGCTTGCCGAGCAGGTTCTGGCGGAAGCGGCCTTGCTTGCCCTTTAGCGTATCGGAAAGAGATTTCAGCGGGCGATTATTCGCGCCGCGCAGCACTCGTCCGCGCCGGCCGTTATCGAACAGCGCGTCGACGGCTTCCTGCAGCATCCGCTTCTCGTTGCGCACGATAACGTCGGGCGCGTGCAGCTCCATCAACTTTTTCAATCGATTGTTGCGATTGATGACGCGCCGATAGAGATCGTTCAGGTCGGAAGTCGCAAAGCGGCCGCCATCGAGCGGCACCAGCGGACGAAGCTCCGGCGGGATAACCGGAATCACATCCAGGATCATCCACTCGGGCTTGTTGCCGGATTTGCGAAAACTCTCGACTACGCGCAGGCGCTTGGCGTACTTCAGCTTCTTTTGCGCCGAGGTTTCCGTCCGCATCTTCTCGCGAATTTCCTGGCTGAGCGACTCGATATCGATCTTCTTCAGAAGCTCCTTAATGCCTTCGGCGCCCATCATGGCGACGAACTTGCCCGGGAACTCCTGATCGAGCTGGCGTTTCCGCTCATCGCTGATCACTTCGCCCATGTTGATGCCGAGCGCCTCGCCTGGATCTATCACGACGAAGGCTTCGTAATACAGCACGCGCTCCAGCTCGCGGAGCGTGATGTCGAGCAGGTAGCCGATGCGGCTGGGCAGGCCCTTGAAGAACCATACATGCGAGCAGGCGCTGGCCAGCTCGATATGGCCGAGCCGCTCGCGGCGCACGCGGGAAAGAGTGACTTCCACGCCGCACTTATCGCAGATCACTCCGCGATGCTTCATGCGCTTGTACTTGCCGCAGAGACACTCCCAATCCGCCACGGGGCCGAAGATGCGGGCGCAGAACAGGCCGTCGCGCTCCGGCTTGAAGGTGCGGTAGTTGATGGTCTCGGGCTTGGTGACTTCGCCGTGTGACCAGCTTCGGATCTTTTCAGGCGAAGCAAGGCTGATTCGAATGGAATCGAAATCGGCGATCAGATTGGCTCTGTCGTACGGAGAGGAACGATACATTGTTTTCCTTTACAATCCTTTTTTTCCCGCGCGCAACGGGGAAGCCCCTGATGGCCCCTCCCCGCGCTTTGTCTCCAAATCCAACTAATCCGCGGCGTGCGCCAGGTCCTGCATCTCGCGCGGCTTCTTCATCAGCTCCACGTCGAGGCACAGGCTCTGCAGCTCGCGAATCAAAACGTTGAACGATTCCGGCACGCCGGGTTCGGCGGCGGCTTCGCCCTTCACAATCGCTTCATAGATCTTGGCGCGCCCGTAGACGTCGTCCGATTTAGCCGTCAGCAGCTCCTGCAGAATATAGGCTGCGCCGTAAGCCTCAAGCGCCCAGACCTCCATTTCGCCGAAGCGCTGTCCGCCGAATTGCGCCTTGCCGCCAAGCGGCTGCTGCGTGATCAGCGAGTACGGCCCGATCGAACGCGCGTGGATCTTGTCGTCGACCAAGTGGCTTAGCTTCAGCATGTAAATGAAGCCGACCGTGACCGGCTGTTCGAACATCACGCCGGTCATGCCGTCGTAGAGCTGAACCTTGCCCGAGGTGGGCAGCTCGGCTTCCGTGAGGCGCGCCTTAATGTCCTTCTCCGTTGCGCCGTCGAATACAGGCGTTGCGAAGTGAAGGCCCAATTTGGCGGCGGCCCAGCCGAGGTGCGTCTCCAAAATCTGCCCCACGTTCATACGAGACGGAACGCCGAGCGGATTCAGAACGATCTCGACCGGAGTGCCGTCGGGCAGATACGGCATGTCCTCTTCGGGAACGATGCGCGCGATCACGCCCTTGTTTCCATGGCGGCCGGCCATCTTATCGCCTACCGAAAGCTTGCGCTTCATCGCGATGTAGACTTTGACCAGCTTGATGACGCCGGGAGGCAGCTCATCGCCTTTGCGCAGCTTCGCGATCTTCTCTTCCGTGATCTTTTCGAGCACGGCAATCTGGCGCGAAGTCATTTCCTCGATCTCGTCGATCTGCTCGTTGATGCGGATATCTTTGGTAGACAGCCGCATGCGCTTCAAATCGCGGGCCCGAAGTTTCTCGAGCACGTCGCGGCTCAGCGGCGTATCTTTCGAGAGCAGCTTCTTATTGGTCTTCTCGTCGTGCAAGTCCGCCAGAAGCTCCTTGCCCTTCAACAGCTCTTCCAGGCGCTTGGCGCGCTCGTCGCTCAGGATGCGCTTTTCGTCTTCGAGGTTGCGGTGCAGCCGCTCCTCCTGTAGCTGCAGAATTTGCTTGGAGCGCTCGTCCAGCTCCGCGCCCTTGCGCGAAAACACCTTGCAATCGACAATGGTGCCTTCGATGCCGGGCGGGCAGTAGAGCGAAGCGTCCTTCACGTCACCGGCCTTTTCGCCGAAGATGGCCCGCAGCAGCTTCTCTTCGGGAGTCAACTGCGTTTCGCCTTTCGGCGTCACTTTGCCGACCAGAATGTCGCCGGGTTTCACGGTTGCGCCGATCCGAATGATTCCGCTTTCGTCCAAATTGCGCAGGAACGACTCGGCGATGTTCGGAATGTCGCGAGTAATCTCTTCGGGGCCGAGCTTGGTGTCGCGGGCCTCGATTTCAAACTCTTCGATGTGAATGGAGGTGTAGTAATCGTCCTTGACCAGCTTCTCGCTGACCACGATCGCGTCTTCGAAGTTGTACCCGCGCCAGGGCATGAACGCCACCAGCACGTTGCGGCCGAGCGCGAGTTCGCCCGCTTCGGTGCAGGGTCCGTCGGCCAGCACGTCTCCTTTGCGAACCTTCTGCCCCTGGTACACGATGGGCTTCTGGCTGATGCAGGTGTTCTGGTTCGAACGCTTGAATTTGGTGAGCTGATAAATATCCGCGCCGACTTCGCGGGACATCTGCCCCTCGTGCGCGCTGCCTTCCACGCGAACGATAATGCGCTCGCTGTCCACCGAATCCACCACTCCCGGGCGCTTGCATATGACCACGGCGCCCGAGTCGCGAGCCGTCACGCGCTCCATGCCGGTGCCGACAAACGGCGCTTCGGCCCGAAGCAGCGGCACGGCCTGCCGTTGCATGTTCGAACCCATCAAGGCGCGGTTGGCGTCGTCGTTCTCAAGGAACGGGATCAAACTCGCCGCGACAGAGACTAACTGCTTCGGACTCACGTCCATGTATTGAATCTCTTCCCGGTGCTTCAACATGAAGTTGCCCGCTTGCCGGGCGTTCACGAGTTCGTCCACCAGCCGCCCTTCCCGATCGATCGCCACGTTGGCCTGCGCGATCAGGTACTTGTCCTCTTCCCAGGCCGAAAGATAATCCGAATGTGCTTCAAATTCGGCGTGCTGTTTCTTCGCGCCCAGGCCGTTGTTGGCCTTTTCGATTTCTTCGCGCGAGACCACCTGGCCTACTTTGAAATCGGTGTCGCCGGGATTCAGAATCTTGACTTCGTCCACCAGCACTCCCTCGCGCACGCGCCGGTACGGGCTTTCGATAAAGCCGTATTCGTTAATGCGCGCAAAGCAGGAAAGCGACGAAATCAACCCGATGTTGGGGCCTTCCGGCGTTTCGATAGGACAGATGCGGCCGTAGTGCGTCGGGTGCACGTCGCGGACTTCGAATCCGGCGCGCTCGCGCGAGAGGCCGCCCGGTCCCAGAGCGGAAAGACGCCGTTTGTGCGTGATCTCGGAGAGCGGATTGGTCTGGTCCATGAACTGCGAGAGCTGGCTTGAGCCGAAGAACTCCCGGATGGCGGCCATCACCGGTTTCGCGTTCACCAGATCGTGCGGCATCGCCGTCGACATTTCCTGGTAAACCGACATTTTTTCCTTGATGGCGCGTTCCATGCGGACCAGGCCGATGCGGAACTGATTTTCGAGCAGCTCGCCCACCGCGCGAACGCGGCGGTTACCCAGGTGATCGATGTCGTCCACCGCGCCAATGCCTTTGCGCAGCTTCAGCAGATAAAGAATGGTGTCGATGAAGTCTTTCTGGTCGAGCGTGCGCTTGTCGAGCCGGGTTGCGTCGGCCTTGTCGTACAGCTTGATATTGAACTTCATGCGGCCCACGCGCGAGAAATCGTACTTGCGCGGGTCGAAGAACATCCCTTGAAACAGTTGCGTGGCCGTATCGAGCGTCGGCGGGTCGCCGGGGCGCAGCTTGCGATAGATCTCAAGCAGGGCGTCGTTCTGGCTCTTGACGCCATCCTTGCGCAGGGTCGCCGAGATCACGTTGCCTGCGTCGTCGCGATCGGGGAAGAAAATTTCGAAGCTCTCGATGCCGGCATCGGCCAACTTGCCTATCGCCGTGGCGGTGAGCTCATGATTGGCTTCAATCAACACCTCGCCCGTGGACATGTCGATCACATCGGCCGCTACATAGGCGCCTTCCAGATCGTTCGAGGCCACTTCCACCTGCTCGATCTTCGCCTTCTGAATTTCGCGGAACACGGAATTCGTGATCTTGCGGCCTTGCGGCACAACCTGATCGCCGTTCTTGGTCGAAATGGCGTGCGAAAGCTTCATCCCGATGAGACTATCGTTCACGCCCCAATACAGTTTGCTGTTCTTGAGCGCGATGTTCGAGACTTTGTAGAAGCCCCGGATGATATCGGAATCCGTCTTCAGTCCCAGTGCCCGAAGGAACACGGTTCCGTAGAACTTGCGCTTCCGGTCGATGCGGACATACAGCAGATTCTTGTTGTCGTATTCGAATTCGACCCAGCTTCCCCGGTAAGGAATGATCTTGCCCAGGTAATAGCCTTGGGTCTGCACGCGCTCGAAGAACACCCCGGGCGAGCGATGCAGTTGGGAAACGATGACGCGCTCGGTTCCGTTAATGATGAACGTCCCGTTGTCGGTCATCAACGGAATTTCGCCGAAAAAGACTTCCTGTTCCTTGATGTCGCGAACCGTTTTGTTGCCGGTCTCGGCGTCTTTATCGTAAACGGTAAGCCGAATGGTAACCTTCAACGGCGCCGCGTAAGTCATTCCCCGCTCTTCGCATTCGGGCACGTCGTACTTCAACTGCAGCGCGACCGGATCGCCGCAGCGATTGCAGAAGGTGACGATGTTCTTGTTGAAGGTGCCGCACTTGTGGCAGAGCACGTCGCCGGCATGGAAAGGATCGGTGCGAATCTCGGCGCCGCAGTTCGGGTTCCGGCAGATGGTACGCAGGTGGTGCAGCCCCTTCAAGTTGCCGCATTTGCACTCCCAGTTGCCGATCGAGTAATCGACGAACTCAAGCTGGCTCAAGCCCCGGAAATCGGAGATTGGAAACACGGAGCTGAATACGCTTTGCAGGCCTGCGTCTTCGCGCTCCTTCGGCAGCAGGTCCATTTGCAGGAAGCGCTCATAGGAACGCTTCTGCACTTCGATAAGATTCGGAATCGGGATCGAAGTTTGAATCTTCGAAAAATCAACTCTCTCGCGGAGAGAACCGTTTGACACGTTGGGCATCTACGCTAATCCTTTAGGAAACCAGTGACACAGTGACATCTAGCAATGCTTTGACACGGAACCGGAGCGTCGTCCTAGGCTCCGCTCGCACATGCTTGCGCGGCATGCGCCGAAGCGGCCACGCCTGAGAAACATCCGAAGAAGAAAGATCTGAAGAGAGACATTCGTCTGGGCGATAACGATATGGAAGACTCCCGAAAGAGCCCGGACACAATTCGCCGGACGCGCATGACAAGGCTACAGTTGGAGAAGACAAATTTGGGCATGCAAAAGCCCCGCCGGCCTGCACAGGCCCGCGGGAGAATTTCAGAAAGCTGAGGGCTCAAATCGTATGCTGGAAACCGTCCCGGCTGACGTCTATCCAAGAATAGCACAAGCAAGGCCGACCGCGTCAACCGCGCGCCCAAGTCTTGGAAACAAAATTGCTCGCAAACCGGAATCTCTTGTATTTCTTAAGCTTACGTTCCGCGGTTAAGCTCGCCGCGACACTAAGCACCTTCCGGTTCTGACCGGGACCCGGCACGCCGGGAACCCCAACCAGCATCGCAGTCTCACATTTCACTATCGTGACTCACGATAACCGGCCGGCACGTCAAACGTACCCGGGCCGGGCTCACGGAATTGGATCTCGGTAATTTCCCAATTCCAGTCCTGCGAGCTCCTCTGCTTCATTAGAATCCCGTACTGCTTGGAAACCCAAGCTTCTCCAACGTCGCCGGGCTCCGGAGCGCCGCGCGGGGCTCTTAATCGAACCCGTACGCAATCGAGGCCCAGAATGACCAGATGCTCTTCCGTAAATATCGGGGCCGCATTCGGGAATATCCAGCCGATATCAATGGGCTCGTGACTGTCTCTCTCGTAGGATTTGTTGCTGCTGTCGATCACAAAGAAAGTGCCAGTGGCTGGATCATCGATGAATTGCACCTCTTGGCCCGTCCCAGAGTCGATGTCCAGCCGCGAGCGTCCGGCGGAATCCCTATACACTCGCCCCGTTACACTCCCGCCCGGCAATGATGGGCTGCCGGTCCGATAGGAAGCGACATAAGGATGTCCCTTGACGAGGGGCGGCTGTGCTCTTTGCATACCCCGGAGTCGCCAATTGCGTCAGCATCGTGAGATGCCGAAAGCAGACCCTACTTAACTTCGACGGTCGCGCCCGCGTCGGTGAACTTCTTGCGAATCGCCTCCGCTTCGTCCTTGTTCACGCCCTCTTTGATGGGCTTGGGCGCGCCATCCACCAGGTCCTTGGCTTCTTTGAGGCCCAGGCTGGTAACTTCGCGGACGGCCTTAATCACGTTAATCTTATTGGCGCCCGCCGCGGTCAGGATCACCGAAAACTCGGTCTTCTCTTCCGCCGGAGCTGCCGCCGCCGCCGCGCCGCCGCCGCCCGCCGGAGCCGCCGCTACGGTTGCCGCCGCTGCCGACACGCCCAGCTTCTCTTCGAGCAGCTTGACTAGCTGAGACGCCTCAAGCAGCGTCAATCCTTGAATCTGTTCTGCAATTGCGTTGATATCCGCCATTTCCTTCTTTCACTCCCTAACGTTTTGTTTGCATTCCCGGATTGCGGCGGACACGCCGCGCAGGCAACCGGCTATCTCAAGACCTCGCGCAAAACGGGCGCGCTATCGAGCACGCCACCCAAAGAGTCAGCGTATTCGTTTGTCGTTTGGTGCCGTGCATCCACGTCCTTTGCGCTATTCACTAAATTTGTTTTCCTTCGCGGCCTGATCCAAAACCACCGCCAGGTTCCGGCCCACGCCGTTGACCGTTGTTACCAGGCGTGTCGCCGTCGCATTGATCAAAAACAGAAGCTTCGCGTAGATCTCTTCCTTGGGCGGCATCGACGCCAGGTCGTTGATCGCCTTGATGTCGATCACGCGGCCCTGCACCATTCCGGCCTTGAACGTGAACGCCGGATTCTCCCGCGAATACTTGGTCAGCGCCTTCGCGAGCGCAACCGGATCTTTCGCCGTGTAGGCGAGCGAAGTCATGCCCTTCAACTCGCGCAGCAGATCGTCCGCGGGTGTTCCTTCCGCAGCTTTCGCCGCAAGGTTGTTCTTCACCACGCGGTAGCTGCCTCCCGCATCCCGGATCGTCTTCCGCAGATGAAAATCCTGGCTGACGGTCAGCTTTTCGTAGCTGGTGACGAAGAGATTGCTGTTCTCCTCGATGGTCTTCTTCAGATCTTCGAGGTCCTTCTTCTTCTCGTTCTTGTCCTTCATCGCTTGTCCTTCCCCGCCCTCCCTCGCAACGCTAAACCGTTTTCGCGTTGAATGCCGCGACATCCAGCTGCACGCCCGGCCCCATCGTGGAACACAGCGTCGCGCTCTTGACGTACTTGCCTTTGGCGGCGGAAGGCTTGGCTTTGATCACAGCCTGAATCAAGCTGTTGGTGTTTTCCAGCAGCTTGTCATTCGCGAAGCTGACCTTGCCGACCGGCGCGTGAATCACGCCCGTCTTGTCGACGCGGAACTCCACTTTACCGGCCTTAATCTCCTGAATGGCATTGCGCACGTCAGTGGTGACCGTGCCCGTCTTCGGGTTCGGCATCAGGCCGCGCGGCCCCAGCACCTTTCCCAACCGGCCCACTGACCGCATCATGTCCGGCGTCGCGATCACAGCGTCGTAATCGGTCCAGTTCTCGGTTTGAATGCGCGTGACCACTTCCTCGCCGCCCACGAAGTCGGCGCCCGATTCCTGCGCCTCGCGAAGCTTATCGCCGGAGGCAATCACCAGGACGCGTTTAGACTTTCCAAGGCCATTGGGCAGCACCACCGTGCCGCGCACCATCTGGTCCGCATGCTTAGGATCGACGCCGAGCCGCATGTGCACCTCGACCGTCTCGTCAAACTTCGTGAACTTGATCTTCTGAACGAGCGTGACCGCGTCGGCAAGCTGATAGGCCTTGTGCTCTACCTGCTTGGCCGCGGCTTCATATTTTTTACCGGGCTTCTGACTCATGATTGTGACTGGTCCAAACGGCTCAGGCGAGCATAGCTGGCCCTTGCCTCCCAAGGTGATTAGAAACTACTTGAGTTTAGCATGAACGTGCGCCGAAATTGCAAACGGCGCCTCTCCGCTCACCGCCAGCACTATCGTATCGCAGAAAACGGCAGCCCGCGCAAGATCACGTTGCTGATATTGGCCACGATCTGGTCGTCCTTCAACTGCGGATCGGAGCTGAGCTTCTGCCACTCGGGATCGGCGACGAAACCGCTCCACAGCCGGTCACGCTCGGCCAAACTGTCGAACGACAGCATGTAGGTCAGATTCGGCTGCTTGGCGCCGACGATCGTCTCGCCGAAGAACACCGGCCGCATGCCCAGACGCTTGAAGATGCCGGCCTCGCCGCCATTGAACATCCCAACCTTGCGCGCGAGAGTCACGAAAGTTTGCGATTCATAGGTCCGCAACTCGAACACCCGCGCATGAGGCGCCGCGGAGACATCCGGCGCCGGCATAATGTCGAAGCTGCGCAGCAGGCTGCTCTCCACTCGCACGAAGGGCAAGCCGGGTCCGGACGATAGCTTCTCCATTGCGAGCCGATGCTCCTCATCGGCTGCCAGGCTGGTCAGCACCCGCTGCAGCTCGCCTAGCGATTGGTATTGCGCTAGGGTCACGAAGTACGGACCGTCCGGCCCTACAACATTCACAAAGGCGCCCGCAAGTTTGGCGCCGCTGCGCGCAAGCGCCGGCCCAAGGCCGGTGTCGAGATACGCGCTCAGCCTGTCGGATTGCTTCTCGGGACTGTTATGCAGCCGCCACGTTTTCAGTTCGAGATAAGTTGGCGCCCCTGGTGCGCCGCGCCCCGCCACTCCCATCATTGTCGATGCCGCGAGTCCCGCAACCAGCTTTCGGCGATTCATTCCCTCGACTGTATAACAAGCCCGCGCTATCGTTCCCGCATCGCCTGAATCAGCGCTTCCATGTGATTCAGGTAGCGCTCAAACGCGCTGCGGCCCGGGGCTGTCAGCCGGTATTCCGTCCTCGGCACTCGCCCCTCGAAACTCTTGGTGCATTCCACATACTTGGCTTCCTCCAGGCGCCGCGCGTGCACGCTCAGATTGCCGTCGGTCGTCTGCAGCAGTTTCTTCAATTCGTTGAAGGTCATGGACTCGTTGACGGCAAGCGCGCTCACAATCCCCAGCCGCATGCGTTCGTGAATGATTCGGTCCAGGTTCGGAAGCGCGTTTTCTACCGTCTGCTGTTCGGCGGCGTTCTTCGTTTTGGGCGCGCGATTCCTCGCTGATCCGGGCTCGCCCGCCGGGGCCATCGCCGTTCTAGCCACCATGCCTCCTCGCTATCGCCGCGCCGAAGACGAGATGCAAGCCGCCGAATCCCAGCATCAGAAACGCATCCCCCCAATACGCCGGCGCGCCCAGGCACGCCGCTCCCGTCAACATGAAGCACAGGCCCATCACCGGAACTATGCGGACCGAAAACGATCCACCCGTAACCACCGAGGCCCCATAGAGCATCAGCCAGCACCCCGGCAGCACGCTGAAGACCTGCAGCCGATACAAAACAGCCGTGAGCACGGCGCCCGTTATCAAGGGCGGTATGAAACTCAACAACGCGCGGCGCGCCGGACGCGACTGCAAGGGTAGCGCGAGGCGTTTGGATTTCAAGCGAACCGCTATGAATGCGATGCCTAGCGCCAGGACCGCTTCGCAAATCCAGAAGGCTAACTGCTGAGCGGGCGTCCGAGACCAGCAGAGCGAGCCTGCCGCTATCGCCGTAACGCCGATTGCGACTCCGCCCCAGCCGGGAACCGCCGTGAAGGAGCCGGCGCGCTCCATCGTGTCGCGGATGAAGCGCAGGTTGTCCGCGGCGCGCCGGTCAATAGGGACCGGCTCGCGAAGCGTTTGGACGCGCTGGGCGGACGCCATCAGCCACGAGTATAGGACATTCGGAGGAGACCAGGCAAGTTCTTTGCCTGGTAAAGAAGCGTCGCGTCTTTCGCGGCGTTTTACACCACGTCCACGCCCATGCTGCGACAGGCGCCCTTCACTTGCTCCATCGCGGCTTCCACGGTGAAGCAATTCAGGTCGGGCATCTTCATCTTGGCAATCTCCTCAACCTGCTTCTGGGTGATTTTTCCGACCTTGGTCTTGTTGGGTTCGGCCGAGCCCTTCGCAAGATTGACGGCGCGCTTGACGAGTACCGCCACAGGGGGAGTCTTAGTGATGAACGTGAACGAACGATCCGAATAAATAGTGATAACTACCGGGATGATCAAGCCTTCTTGATCCTTCGCGGAAGTCTTCGCGTTGAAGGCCTTGCAAAACTCCATGATATTGACGCCCTGCGGCCCAAGGGCGGTGCCGACGGGCGGCGCGGGCGTGGCCTTGCCGGCCGGGATCTGCAGCTTTACTTGCGCTGTAACTTTCTTTGCCATAGCAGTTGTTCTCTCTTACTCCGCCTACTTACAAGCTACCTATATTTTTTCTACCTGCAGAAAATCCAGTTCCACCGGCGTGGAACGGCCGAATATCGTTACCATCACGCGCAGCGTGTTGCGTTCCGTGTTGATCTCGTCCACCTTGCCCGAGAAGTTTGTAAATGGACCATCGATGATCTTCACCGTCTCGTTCTTCTCAAAGGTCATCTTCGGGCGCGGTCGCTCCGCGCTCGACGCCTGGCGGTAAAGAACGGCGTTCACTTCGTCGGCCGTCAACGGCACTGGCTTAACACCGCCTCCCACAAACCCGGTCACTCTGGGCGTCGATTTTACGGCGTGCCAAAGTTCGTCGTCCATTTCCATTTCAACCAGCACGTAACCGGGATACAGAAGCCGCTTACTCGTGACTTTCTTGCCGTTGCGCAGTTCCACCACTTCTTCGGTAGGAATTAGAATCTGCCCTAAGCGATCGGCGAAGCCAAAGGCCTGCGCTCTGGTTTTCAAAGACTCCGCTACCTTCTGCTCAAATCCGGAATACGCGTGGATGATGTACCACCGCTTTGTCGAGGCAGCATCTTCCACTGGAGCGGCGTCCATGGAAGCGTCCGGCAAAGGCTCGACAGCCTCTTGTTCGTGTTCAGCCCCGTGAACTCCGTCCTCCGCCTCGGCATACGTGTCGGGATGTATCTCTTCCGGCGACAGGCTTTCGTCCTCTTCGAGCACGTCCGGCTCATCGCTGGCATCGTGCGCGAAGGCATCCTCTGCGGGATGAAACGTCGGCACTGCCTGTTCTTCTTGCAAATTTTTCTGTGACATTTCCACGTGCGCCCACGGAGCGCGCCTGCTCATTGATGCCGAACAAAATAATTGATTATTCGGTTCACGATCGAATTCACCACGGTGTCAACCACCGCAAAGTAAGCAGCAAACAGGAATACGGCGGCAATCACCACGCCCGTTGTGGCGCGAACCTGTTTCCAGTTCGGCCACGAGACGTGTCTCATCTCGCCCTTTACGTCGTCTATGTATGCTTTGGTTTGCTGGGGCCAATTGCCGGCCTTGCTCAATTCCGTTGCCATGATTCTTCAAATTTCCAATTCTGTTAAAGCTTCCATCGAGACGAATAGGCGGGCGATCTGGCAGGGGCAGAGGGATTCGAACCCCCACTCGCGGTTTTGGAGACCGCTGGTCTAGCCGTTAAACCTATGCCCCTGTTTGCCACTCTACATTCAAGCTAGCAGAAAAAAATATTCACTACATCTTCACGGCGTCCATGCGAGGCGCCGCCTGCACTACCTACTTCGTCTCGCGGTGAGGCTGATGCTTGCGGCAAAACGGGCAGAACTTCTTCAGCTCCAAGCGTTCGGTCATCGTCCGCTTGTTCTTCGTCTTGCTGTAATTGCGATTCTTGCATTCGTTGCACTGAAGCTGGATAATTTCGCGCGGCATGTGTTACTCCAGGATCTCCGACACGGTGCCGGCGCCCACGGTGCGTCCGCCTTCGCGTATCGCGAAGCGCAGGCCTTTGTCCATGGCGACCGGCGTGATCAGTTCGATCTCCATCGCCACGTTGTCGCCCGGCATCACCATCTCCATCCCTTCGGGCAGCTTCGCTACGCCCGTGACATCCGTCGTGCGGAAGTAGAACTGCGGCCGGTAGCCGTTGAAGAACGGCGTG
>Ga0213875_10000061_pt1 | contig 133623 bp, 103 predicted proteins | sample BarmaccomBMRX_R8_FD_160105 | JGI IMG/M metagenome (GOLD analysis project Ga0213875, IMG submission 160105) | Root-associated microbial communities from Barbacenia macrantha in rupestrian grasslands, the National Park of Serra do Cipo, Brazil - RX_R8 | ecosystem: Host-associated > Plants >... | reverse complement strand
TTTGTGACTAGTTTGTGTCCTTTGTGTTGAACAGAGAGGGCTACAATTCGTCTGCCTGGGCCGCTGCCAGTTGTCCATCGCGGTGTCCATCCAACAACCCATTGCGCTGCTGGCCTGGAAGCTGCGGGGTCAGATAATGCGAGAAATAACGATATTGGTAATAGCCTGTCGCTTGCTCATCCATTTTGTTCAGCACAATACCCAGCACTTCAGTTCCGGTTTGGGCCAAGACGGTACTGGTGCGCACAGCTTCCTTGCGCCGCGCATCTTTGGAGGAGATAACGAGCAGCGAAGCGTCGGCTAAAGAGGCGGCAACCTGAGCATCGGCCATAACCAGCACCGGCGGCGTGTCAATCACCACGAAATCGGCTAACTCACTAATCTGTTGCAGACAAGACTTGGCGGCTTTAGACTTTAGCAGCTTGAAGGGGTTGGGCGGAATCGTGCCCCCAGTAATCACCTGCAAGCCGGGGATGCGTGTATCTTGAATCGCTTCACGCAAGGAGTGCGTGCCCATCACCACGTTGCTGAAACCGATATTATTGGGTATCCCCAACAAACGATGCAGCGAAGGGCGGCGCAGGTCGCAATCTACTAAAATAACCTTTTCGCCACTGAGCGCAGTGGCCACCGCCAAATTCAAAGCCGTCATAGATTTGCCCTCATGCGGCAGGCTGCTGGTGACAACGATGGATTGAATCGGCGCATCAATCTCTGAAAAATCAATGTTGGTGCGCAACATCTGAAAGCTTTCAAGGAGTGGTGAGGGAGCATCATTCTGGCTATAGAGGCTTTGGTATGCTTTCTCCTCAATATAGGGCACTTGCGCTAAGACAGGCAACTGGCAAAGTTGGGTGGCCTCTTCTTCGGAATGAACGTGATCGTCCAACCACTCTAACAAGCCCATTAAACCAAGAGCTAAAATTAGCCCCCCCATTACGCCCATAATTAACACCCGACTAAATTTCGGGCTGACTAAATAAGCCTCAGTGGGGTTAGCGGGAAACATTAACTGCGCATTGGCAACGTGGGCTTTTTCTGTGATACGCAGGGTTTGTAGCTTTTGGTTGAGAGTATTATAAGTCTGTTCCAGGGCCGTGCTGTCCATTGTGAGTTGCCCCAAACGATGCTCACGCTCCGGCATCTTGGCAAGTTCAGCTTTCATTTGGAGGGAAGCATTTTTATCGGCGTGGCCCTGGGCTTCTAAGGCCCATATTTGTTGCTGAAGGCGGGCAATCTCTTGCACGGCCCCGGCGCGCACCGGATTCGCCTCGACCTTCCAGCCTTGCACTTCGGTTTGCGCCTGACCCGTCAATTGCTGCTGAATACCAGCGATCTGGGCATCCAAGTCTTTGATAACACGACTCTGCGGCTTATATTCGCGTAGCTTGGCGATGCGGTCTAATTGGAGCTTGGTCAACTCCGATTTCATGGTCTCCACTGCTGGACGGCGCACAATGCCAGTGGGCACTATGCTGGATGGTTGCATCCGAGCGACTTCGGCTTTAAGGGCGTTTAATTGCGCCACATCGGTTTCTTTTTGGGCCTTGGCTTGTTGCCACTCGGATTGAACGCGGCCCAGTTGATCCACCAGATTCGCCGATTCTTTGGGCAAATCAAAAACGCCCGTTTGCTGCTTAAACTGTTTTAAAGCATTTTGCGCCTTATCCAAACGGGCCCGCACTGTTTTTAACTGGGTTTCGACGTATTGCGTCGCGCCATGACTGCTCTGTTGGTTCTTATTGGTGCTGAGTTGAATGTACTCATCGCAGATCGCATTGGCTAAGTCGGTGGCAACTTGGGGGCTACGCGCCAGAGCCGAAACTTCAATTAAGTCGGTTGTGCCAACTGGTTCCACAAGCGTAGAGGAACCCTTATTAGCGATGGTGCGCTCTTCGGCGGGCAACCGCCGCAAGGCACTTTCTTTGATGAGATCATGCTTGAGAATTTCCACCTGCGTTTGCGCCGTGCGCCCCTGATTCGCTGTCATATCTGAAACGACGGCCAGAGCATCATTGCCGCCCCCATCCCGGTTAGAATTGAGGGCTTGCAGAGTAGCCGTGGATTGATAGATGCGTGGTGCCAGCAGTAGAAAGAGGATGCTTAAACCTAATACAGAGCCAAAAGTGGTGAGCAACAGCTTGCGATGGCGGCGCAGCATAGCGATAATCTGCCCGACATCGAAAGTGTTGGTGCGCTGCTCCGGCGCGGGCCACAGCGTCAGGGGCACCTCGTTAGTGGCATAGTTAAGCCGTTGTGGACGACTCCGCACGATGCTGCCCGCGATAGGAGTCGTGGGCAGTTGGCGGGGTCTATCCTCCGGCTGATTGAAATTTGAAAAAGATTGATCGCTCACTGTCGTTCTCCCTGGCGATGATGCGAAGCAGAAATTTACTGACAACTACACATAAATTTAACTGAACTTATGAAGTTATGCGTAGTTTTATGCTATTCGGGTTTAGCTAACAGCTACCAGTGATCTGCCTTTTATAGAGCTATTACGGAACAAGGGCGGCTAATACGCCTAAGCTGCCAATCGCATTGGTGATGGTATTCCAGGATGAATTTGTCTGCTTACCTTCCGGCACATACAGTACATCGCCATCCTGGAGCCGTTGGTCGAGAGCTAATTGGCCATTATAGACTTGATCTACTGCAAAGATAGTATGCTGCACGCCAGTGGCAGTATGCCGGAAAATACCAACTTCTTTGAGCCGGGCACGATCTTTGGGGCCACCAGCCAGTGATAAAGCTTTGCCGACAGTGAAAGGCTCATTTTCAGGAATTATAACGATACCAGGTTTATTGACCGCGGGGAGGACAGTGACATGCGCCGTATTTTTGGGCACCACGATGAAATCGCCCTCTTGCAATGGGAAGTTTAAGTTCTGCGCCCCCTCGCGCACCGCTAAAGAAGCATCAACTGTAACGGTGTTGTTGTCAACGTGGCGCACCGAGACACGCTTAAGTGCGGCATCTTCGGTCGGGCCACCCGCGCGTGCAATCAGTTCCGCTAAACCACTGCCCTCATTTAACTCATACGATCCTGGAGTCTTGACTTCCCCACTGACGACAACGGTATGAGGCCGAATGGCCGAGACCGTAACGAGGTCGCCATCCTGTACGCTTTCATTCTGGCTGGGATCATGGGCATACAGCTTGGCCGGGTCAATACTTACGGTTTGGGCTGGGCCATTGGGTGAGTTATGCGTTACGCTGATGCGCGCGGCATCCGCTTTGACCGTTGGCGCTAAGCCGCCAGCTAATGCCAGCACGTCAGCTAAGTGTGGTGAAGTGCCTTGCTCCACATTGTAAGTGCCGGGAGTCTTGACCTCGCCTAACACCACAATGCCACGTTGGTCGGGAATAGTGACAATATCACCAGGATTTAGGTTTAAATCTCCGTCGCGCTGCCCCTGGAACATCACCGGGTAAAGATTGATGGGAGTTGTCGTGCCGTCGGCATGTTCAATGGCGGCTTTGGTCAGGGCGGCTTTGGGGGTGGCTCCGCCTGCTAAATCTAAAGCCTGCGTGACGCGTAGGGTGGTGCCGTCTTCAATATCATAGTAGCCTGGTTTTGCGACTGCGCCGCGCACCGTAACGCGATCTTTCGATTCTGGCACAAGGATTAAATCACCTGTGCTGACTTTCAGGTTACTGGTTTGGTCACCGCCGACCATTGCTTTAAGTAAGTCTGCTGTCACCGAAGTGCCGTCGGGATGGGTGATGCGTGTTTTAGAAAGGGCAGCTTTAGGTGCTGCTCCTCCGGCGAGAGCGATGGCCTCAACCACTCCGTCGCCTTCTGGTACTTCATACAAACCAGGCCGTTGCACTGCGCCATTGACACTAACCTGACTGGCGCGTGAGAAAATATTTATCACATCACCTGGCTGCAAAAGCAGGTTGACGCTGGAATTCTTTGGTCTGCCACCGGGCAGATGGTTCTCACGGAAGATTTGCTGCAAATCTAAGGGAACACCCAGGTTATTGCCGCGTGTGAGGGTGGCGCTGGCTATTTCGGGTCGAATGGCTAAACCACCGGCTACCCCGATGGCTTCAGTAACACGCCAACCCGGAGCCGCCTGATAGACGCCAGGCTTGGCAACCGCACCCAGAATCGAAACCTGTAGAGGGCGACCCTGTTTCAATGAAACATTGACTTCGGGACGCACCAACTGGTCATCAAGGGCTTTGGCAATCTGCTTGGCAGTTTGATCCAGGGTCTTGCCTGTTACATAAATCTCGCCGACTTCCGGCACTTTTAATTTGCCAGCACTGTTCACCGTGGCATTTTCCACGCTCATTTCCGGGTGGCGCTGCACTGTCACCATCACTACATCGCCGGGTGCCAGCTTATAAATCTCTGGCTTGTATACATCGCCGCGTGCGCTTTGTCCCCTGCCGAATGATGCCACGGCCATAACCAGCAGGCTCAACCGGATTACCGACGCGAATTGAATTTTAAAAGCTTGTTTTAACATGCGAATTACTCCAACAATGCAAATTCTTAACCAAGAAAGTGCTATCTAACTGACGGTACGGCAGGCTAAGCGTTCACCACATTTGATCCGGTGCAGTCCGATCCCACACATCACTTCATCCAGAACGCAGAGAAGTCGAGGAATCTTTGGTAAAGCTCCGTCTCACTTAAGATTCCTCGACTTCAATTTGCTAAGACTCAGCTTTATTGGGATAAAGCCATTACCTGTTTGAGAATCTTTGTGTTATCGAGCCACAGCCTCCAGGGTATTTGCTGCCACAAGTTTGCCATTGGCATCCTTTAAGCCTTGCCAGCTAATAGTAATCTGGTCTCCGGCTACTAACGAACCATCTGGCAGACCCAACGACACGCTATGAGTGGTGCCAATATAAGCGGCGCTCTCCACTGTAACAGCGTGGCCATTGACTTCGACCTGATAATGGGCCGCATCCGAGGCCAAGGCCGCATTCAGGGCCGCAGTAAAGCTTAACTTCACACTTTGAGACAGCGCACTGGCGGAGGCGGTTGAAGCCTGCACTCCTGATAACGGTTCTGCAACGGCCCCTGCGGAAGTACCCGTTGTGGTGCCCGCCACAGGTAGCGGCTTGATGGTAACGTCAACTGAACTGCTTAATTTACTACCAACATGGCTGTAAGCGGTGGCCTGCAACGTATATTGACCTGCGGGCAGGTTCGCGCCACTGGGCAATCCGGTGCGGCGTACCCAGGAAGTCAGGCTTAAAGTTGTTGGAATGGTGGCAACAGCCGTCCCCCAGTCCGTGCCGTTCCAATAGCGCCCGTCGCTGCGCCGCTGAATCGCCAGGGTCACTCGTGCGATGCCATCGCCGCCACTGGCCTGGCCTGCCGCGTAAGGCAAACTCGTCAGTGTCGCCCCGGCTAAGGGAGAAGTGAATTTAACGGCCAAGGGAGCGGGTTGACCAATCGTAATCGTAATTAAAGCATTACGCTGATTCAGTGCCCAGTCAGTCGCTACTGCCTGCAAGATGTACTGTCCAGCCACTAGATTTGCGCCCGTTGGCAAACCGCTGCGGCGTGACCAACTGGGATAACTGACAACAGTTGTCAGACGCGTGGCGGCAGTACTCCAGGCGGAGCCGCTCCAATATTTGCGATCACTGCGCCGCTGAATGATTAAGTCCACCTTTTTGAGGTTACTGCCACCTGTATCCGCAGCCCGTCCTACGACAGCAGTTAAGTTCGAGACCACTGCGCCCTGTGTGGGTGAAGTGAATGACACGGTAGGTGCTGTCTTGTCCGGTGGTAAAGTCGGGGTGGGAGTGGGTAAGGCGCTTTGCACGTTGATGGTTACGGCAGCAACGCCCCGACCATTGCCCGTTGCGCCACCGGCCCCCGTCGCGTCAGCCGCATAAGCAGTTAGGGTATAAGCACCGCTGGGTAAATCTTTAGCCCCTGGCAAGTTGTCACGCAAGGCCCAGTTTGCATTGTTGGTGAAACTCGAAAGTGAGGCTGGCAAGTAGAGTGTGCTGCTACTCCAGGCCGAACCGGTCCAGAATAACCCGTCGCTATTGCGCTTAATGGTCAGCACAATGTTATTCAAACCACTGAGGTTATCCTGTGCCGTGCCCGCGATGTAAGGCAAGCTCGTCACTGTTGAACCATTAGCTGGTGTGCTAAAGGCCACTGTCGGCGGTGTGGCATCTATGGTGAAACTGGTGGCTACCGGCGCGGAGGTATTGCCCACGAGGTCAGTGGCCGAAGTAATCAGCGAGTATTTGCCATCGCTCAAGGGCGGCAAACTCAAAGACCAACTCGTCGTGCCACTGGCTGCCAGGTTGGTGGGCGTGGCAGCCCAGCCGGAACCATTCCAGTAGGTGTTATCGGCGTAGCGCAATAACTGGCAATTAACCTGTTGCACGCCCGGCACTACATCGCTTGCCGTGCCAGTCGCCGTAAACCCACTGGCGTAAAGAGTATTGGCGGTTGGTAGGGAGACGGCCAGTGAGGGCGGGACATTATCAATGAAGAAGTCGTTGGCCCCCGAATAGCCGATGTTTCCGGCATTATCTATTGCCGCCGCACGGAATGAGTATTTGCCGTCGGCTAAGGCAGGCAGATTGAATGTCCAGTTAGCCGTGCCTTGCGCGGGGGAATCCGTGTCAGTGGGAACCCAACCAGAGCCGTTCCAGAAAGCGCCATCGGCATAACGGTAGAGGCGTCCGCGCACCTGAGCCACACCACTGAAAGCATCGCCAGCGGTGCCTGCCGCCTGAGCGAGGCTGCGATAGCTAGCATTTAAGGGGGGAGTGGTGACTGAAGCAGTCGGTGGGGTGGTGTCAATGAAAAAGTCAAAGGGTGTGGTGGACGCCTTGTTACCCACATAGTCACTGGCTGAAGCGCGGAATGAATACTTGCCATCGGCCAGCGGCGGCAATGGCAACGTCCAGTTATTCGTGCCTGTGGCGACTACTTCTGCGGCAGTTGCAGTCCAGGCGGAGCCGTTCCAGTAGGTATTGTCACTGTAACGGAAGAGCCTCCCTGTAACCTGAGCCACGCCTGGTCCGGTATCTACCGCAGTCCCCGCAGCTTGTGGCAGATTGTTAAAGCTGGCAGCAGTGGGCGTCGTTATCGTGATAGAAGGGGCAACAGTATCAATGTAAAAATCGGCCACACTCGATTGTGTTGAGTTGCCAGCCGCGTCTCGGACAGTGGCGCGGAACGTATAGTGGCCATCGGGCAGTATCGGAAGTTTGACCGCCCAGTTGGTGGTACCCGTTCCCGGCAGTTCCGTGGCCGTCGCAGTCCAGGCGGAGCCATTCCAGTAGGTATTATCGGAGAACCGGAACAGCCGCCCGGTGACGCTTTGGACACCACTGCCACTATCACTCGCGGTTCCAGTCGCCTGGGGCAGCGAGGTATAGCTGTAGGTGGCGATGGGAGCGGTGACGGAAACTGTAGGTGGAATAGGATCACTAACAATCGTATAAACCGCCATATTGATGGGGCTGGTAAAGTAACCATCGTGCCAGGCTGCCACTTTCAAGGTAGTGCTGTTATTAAAAGTTAAAGTGGCTCCTGAGGCGATTTGTGGGCTGCTGCGCGTGGGGTCTGTGCCATCCAGCGTGTAATGAATATCGGCTCCGGGCGTCGCGTCGCTGACAGTTATCGTCTGTGGGGTGTAGTAAGTCCCTGCCGGAACACTCAAAACGGGCGTGGCAGCATACGGTGAAAGCTGCGTAGTCGGCACAAGTTGCTTAGGCGTGGAGGGACTACTCCAATAAAGCTGTGCCTGGGCATTGCCAGTGCCATCAAAATACTCCATGCGGAAGTCATACCACTGGCCTGCTGTTAAGTTGATGGTGCCTGTCGTTGTGGTGGATCCGGCTTGCCAGTTGTTAATAATGAGTTGGTTATTGACATACAGCCGCACGCCATCATCCGTATTAGCATAGAACGTATAAGGCTCGGTATATTGCGCCTGCACTTGGCCGCTCCACCGGGCACTCCAGTTATCTGGGCCAATGCTGGGGTCAGGTGAGCCACTACCCCAGTTGTAATCAATACGATATGCCTGTTTGGTCAATGTAGGATTGGTGAGTGTCGTATTATTGAAATACACCCCGGACAAGCCCGTGCCGTTGCCAGTAACGCCAGTGCCCGTGGGGGCAATGGTGCGCACACGGATATAATCCACATCAAAGTAGTAAGTGGTATTGGCAGCGGCGCTGTTTGAAGCGGGCAGGTTGCTATCATAAGCGGTGCTCCAACCACTATCGGCGGCCCAGATATTATAGCAGACGCTCATATAATCGTCTGGCATCAGGTTCGTTTCCGTGCGGACTAGAGTGTTATTGATCCACCATTCGACGCGATCATTGAGCCAACGTATCTTATAGGTATTCCAGGTGGTACTGTCCACGCCTGAGACAGTCGGGTTGGTGCTCCAACTACTGCCATTATTCCAGATATTCAGCCAGAATTGGTTTGTGGCCTGATTGCCCAGAAATTCATTATCAATTTCTTCCTGGTCGGGATCGGTGCCAAAATTACGCTGCTTATAGGTGAAAAACGAATAGACGACCCCACGCGGGATGTTGGTGCCGCGAATGCGCGTCTCGAATTCCGTGCCTGGCCCCATCGTGAACTGCTGATTACTCCACATTTCCGTGCCCAAAAGGTTGGTGCCTGCATGGGCCGGATTGTAGGTATCTAACCCAAAACGAGCGAAGGTCGTCCCATTTTCAGTCACGATAGTAGGAACTTTGCCAAAATGGGTGCGCTGAAGATTCCAGGAGTCGTCATGGATATTCCAGACACTCGTGTTAATGGGGCCGTTGAACTCATCGTCGAATACCGTAGTCTGCGCTTGACTCGGCCCCACCGCCAGCAGCATCATCGCCAAGACGAACACACCCATGAGTGGTTTTAGCATTTGTCCCTGGCGGCAGACCTTAGCTGTGGGGAATAATCGTGTCTGAACTACAGCCTGATAAATTGAATTCAATTTCATAATGTACACTTAAAACAACCGGAAATGTGATCTAACTACTGGTGTGTCGCAATTAATTAACCACTTGTCAAGATGGTAATGCCGGAGTGATGCTCAGCAGCGATAAATACCCGCGATTGCACACGCGGCTTTAACCTCTACAAAAAGAAAACTATCTTCTGTGCTAGGTCACTTTGTTGTTGGTTTGACGGTTCTTAGAGCGATAAGGTTGCCTGCCACCTTGATGACAGGTCTAGGTGAGCAATTACTGAAGCAGACAATAGGTGCATTACAAATAAATATCGCCGGAACCATGAATATGTTTATGAAGCAGCGTACTCTTATTATTGCTCTCCTGACAATCCCACTAAGCAGCCTTAATCAAATTAAGTTTGGTATTACATCATCAGCGAGTTCATCGCAATTACCGCATTCTCTGGTTCTAACTTCAAATGTGCCGTGGCAAGCAATAAGCCGGGTAGATAATCGGCAGGCAGTTTTAAGAACGATTGACCTGAGCCTGCGCTATTTGGCAACGAGTCGTGCCGGGGCAGCGTATGCCCGGCAATATCAGGTGACGGGCCTGACCCGCCAGCGGGTCTATCGCAGCCTCAGACGCTTTCGCACTCTGCTTAGCACAGCACGTTCATCGGCTACCTTAGAAGCGGCGCTACGCCGCGAGTTTGTATGCTATCAGGCTGCTGGTAGTGATAATATGGGAACAGTTCATTTTACTGGCTATTATGAACCGCTCTATGAAGCGAGCCGCATGCCAAATGCGGTTTATCGCTACCCCCTCTACCGGATGTCACACGGAACCGCTCTGCCGCGCTTGGCGTTAGAGGGTGCAGATGGGCTGCATCCCGCCAGTTTCTTGCGAGGTGCGGAGGTGGTCTGGCTCCGTGACCGTTTAGAGGCTTACCTGGTGCAGGTAGAAGGTTCGGCCCGTTTGAGATTGAGAGATGGCAAGATTATAACGGTAGCCAGTGCGGGCACTAACGGCTATCCCTATCAAAGTATCGCAATGGCGCTCGTTAATGATGGCAAAATCCGCTTTGAAGAGCTAACCCAGCAAGCTCTCATCCAGTATTTTCGGGACAACCCTCAAGATTTAAGCCGTTATATGCCGCGCAACCCGCGCTTTGTCTTTTTTCGTGAAACGCATGGTGCCCCACCAGTGGGCAGTTTGGGCCTGCCACTCATAGGGGAACATTCCATTGCCACTGATAATTCTCTCATGCCGCCTGGGGCTTTAGCCTTCGCCCAGATGCGAATCACCAACCCTTATGCTCAGCGCGTGTTAGAGACAACTTTGTTAAATCGCTATGTTTTAGATCAGGATGCTGGTAGTGCCATCAAAGGAGCCGGACGAGTAGATGTGTTTATGGGGACTGGCACACAAGCGGGAGAGCGTGCCGGAGTGATCAACTCAATGGGGAGCTTATATTACTTGGTGCTGAAGCAGTAGCAACCTCTTCCCGTCCTCTCAATCCCAGCTTAATAAACGGCGAAGGGAACAAGGATTACTCTATCGTTCACTGGAAGATGCTCTTCTCCACCAATAGCGTAACCTCGCGCCGCGAAGCGTTGCTTTAACACAGTTTTGCGGCCCATCAAATAGTTTGATATAATGGTCGGATTTGCACGGCTACCACATCGCAACGGGCGGGCTGGGTCAGGCAATAATGCACGCACTCGGCGATGTCTTCCGGCAGGAGCATCTCTTGCTTTTCCAGTTTCTCTTGGGCTTCCTCTTCAGAGTCGGCAGCCATTGGGGTTGCTACAAGGCCCAGCTCAACGAGCGAGACTTTGATCCCGCCTTTATTAGCCGATTTGCGAAATGATTCCGAAAAGCCTTGAATGGCGGCTTTAGTAGCAACATAGATGTCACTATCTTCTTCGCGTAAATCCGCGCTCATCGAGCCGATATTAACGATGTGTCCAGAGCCTTGCTTTTGCATCCGTTGCAAGGCTTCGTAAGCGCAGGAAAGGTAGCCGATAACATTAACTGTGACGGTTTGTTGGATTTCTTGGTAGCCCACCTGAGTAATACTACCTCCCGCTAAAGCCGCATTGTTGACCAGAATATCCACGCCGCCCAGCCTTTGGTCAGCTTCCTGAAAAACCCTTTGCACATCTTCCTGGCGCGAAGTATCTGCCGTGATGCCATGCACTTCGCCGCCTGTTGTCTGGATTTCGGTTAGGGCTGCCTGTAACTCTTCTTCATGCCGCCCGAAAATGAGAACGCGAGCGCCGCGCTCTGCTAAAAGTTGGGCTACGGCTCGTCCAATCCCGCTGGTGCCACCCGTTACGACAGCCGCCTTGCCTGTGATATTATCTGGCGTATAATTCGCCGGTGCCTTATGTGCCATCGGTGCGCTTACCATTTCTTACCCCTTAGATGCAGTGAGACTTTGGAATCGTTTAAGAGGTTTGCAAATGTAATACCTCCCCTGCCTTACAATGTGCGGTAGCGAACCGAATCGGGGCAAAGAGTTGTGTGAGAGGTTGCACAAGTACCAGCGACGAATCAGAGGCAGTTAAGAAGTTGTGCCATAGTGCCACAAGACCCAGTCTCTGGCAGTGGCTTCTTGGCGGATAGCGACGGGTAGGGGAGGCGGGACAGCTTTGTTGGTGGTCAAAATGTAACCTCTCCCAGCGGGTTGCAGGACTTGTTGCACTTGTTTGGGGTCTTCGGTCTCTGTCACCAAGGCTGTGTGACCCAAGACGAACCGTAAGCTGGTGCGACGGGGAGTCAGGTTGTAAATTACCACTGGTTCACCACGATCTAATGCTGGTAAGGTGCGCCTCCCTAAGTCATGTAATGGTGCAATGTCATAAGCCCCCCACACTGGCAAACCTAAGCTGCCTGCGGCGATAACTACTAACAGGTTCATCAACACCGCAGCCCCGACCACCTGGGACGCAAATTTCCAACGCGCCAGCATAACAACTGTGCCAATTAAGAAGATGACTCCCAGAGCTAATGCAAATGGGGTAAAGAGGGTGAGTAGTTCTAAAGCTTTTTCGGGTGAGTGCTTGCTCAACCGGATGCTGCCGGGCTGAGCTTGCAATTTCTGATGCACGAAGAACACAGCAATGCCAGCTAATCCTAAAACGATACCAAGCACACCGGCAATGGCCGCTTCCCAGGTTTTACCACTGGCGCTACTTTCCCACAGCGCATCTATGCGGGCTGCGATGAGAAGGGCCAGGGCCGGAGTCGCAGGCAATATATAGCTGGGCAGTTTCGATTTGCTGATGGAAAAGAAGCCCACAATAATTAAGGCCCAGAAGGCCCACATCGCCCAGGCGCAATTGAGTTCTTCACGCGGGTTAGCGCGTAAACGGAAACTTTGCCACCATGCTAAGGGCAAAAATGCGCTCCAGGGGAACATCCCGACAATTAAGACAGGCAGGTAGAACCAGAACGGCTGAACATGGCCCCACGCTTCACCGGTGAAGCGTTGCACATGGTTGTGCAGGAAATACTCACGGAAAAAAGTTGGCCCGGTGACACGCCACATCACCAAGTGCCACGGGACAACAATAAGGAGATAAAGCGCGATGCTCATGGCCCAGGGCATACGACGCAAAGCAGCGGCATCGCGGCGCAGCAAAAGCCAGAGCACAAAAGCCGCACCCGGAAACACAATGCCAATCGCTCCCTTCGCCAAGGTTGAAAGCGCCGCGGCTCCGGCCATCAAAAGGTAACTGCGACTATCACGGCGATAACCCTCGATCCAGCCAATGGCGGTTAGCGTCAGGCACAGGGTCAATAAGCTATCAGTGGTGGCCTGGCGTGCCGCTCCTATTGTGAAGAGGCAAAGCGGATAGATCAGAGCCGCCAGCCAGCCAACGCGGTCAGCCCCCTGACGCTTGGCCCACCACCACAAGGCCAGGGCCGTGAGAGCGGCGCAAATGGCCGAGGGCAAACGCGCGGCAAAGGGAGTCGCGCCCAACACAGAAATTGAGGGGGCGATGAGCCAGTAAATCAACGGTGGCTTGGCAAAGCGTACATCGGGGCCGATGCGGGGCACCATCCAGTCGCCATATTCCACCATTTGCCTTGCGGCGGTAGTATAGAGACCTTCATCTCTATCGAAAATGCCAGCCGCATTTAAGCCATAAAAGCAGCTTGTGAGGAGAACAATGCCAACCAGAACAGGGACTAAACGTGTGTAATCGCTGGACGCTGTGGTATCAGATAAGCCAATGGATGTGGCTGATTCTTGTGGCAAAACGGGGGTATCATCCATATTTTAAGCTTCGATTATGGATTATAGGGTAATTTATGGCTTTCGAGGAAGAGGCCAGATAGTAAAACCGCAGAGACGCGGAGGACACAGAGAATTAAAGATGTTCCGTTTCTCTGCGACCTCTGCGTCTCTGCGGTTCGTCAATTTTTACACGAAGCGCGAGTTAGCACTCCCTTCGCCCCACCTGTCAATTATAGAATGTGAGGGCGGCTCGTTTAATCATCCAAATAGATTTCGTCCACGGTCACTGTGTTTGAACGACTGGCAATCCAGCGTGATACCAGGAGGATGAAAGCCAGGGCCGCGAGTACACTGGGTAACGGATACCGTTTAATCAGCTTGATGAGCGGCGCACCTTTATCTTTAGCCACAGAAGTCGCGGCTTTTGCTTTATCCGCTGCCGGGCCAGCCACAGCTTGAATTTTCTCGGTGGCGGTGTGAGCTAGTTCTTCAGCTTTGCCGATGGTGGCATCAGTCACTTTTTGCTTAATGGCATTGGGGTCGAGCCGTTCCTGAAGGGCATCAATGGTCTGGCTCAGGTCTTCGCGTGTCTCTTCGATGTTGCGGCGCAACTCCACCACGTCCTGGGTTTGGTCGCCCTTCTGGACAGAAACCGGGGAACTGGTGTCGTCCGGGACAGCCATCAGTTCATCACTTGACTTTATCTCATCTGTGCCTTCGCCCATTGCGCGTCCTCCTTAAGAGTTTCAATCGTCTCTTGCGGTGCCATGTTGGTCTTCTTGAATGAAGATATACCAACAAAGGCCAGGATGCCACTGACAATCATCAGAGCTAAGCCCACAATGACCGCCGCTAACCACGGAGCCAGCACTAGGGCTAAAGCGATAATGGCGGCAGCGATGAGTGCCTCAAAGCCCACAAAGGCCAAAACACCGGCGGCGACCAAAAAACCGATATTCTTGCCAGCACTGGCTACTTTCTGCGTAATCTCGGTTTTCGCCAGTTGCACTTCCTGACGCATCAGGTTGCTCAGTCCTTGACTGAGATCAGAAAAAAGTTCACCCAATGACTTTTCTTGTTTAGCTTGTAACATTTGAATCCTCCCCTTTAGATTGTTGAGTGGACATATTTATGTAATGCCACACTCGTCCCATAATTGACTTATAACTGTATCAGTCAGCCTTATTCGCAGATTAGATGCCGATGTTGCCCACTAAAGCCAAATTTAGAGGATTAGACAAAAAATAAACAGCTCCCCTCAATTTAAAGGCGAGCTGTTTACCTGAACTCTTAGGTTACTGGATTTTACCACTATGGCCAGGTGCGCCTTTGCCTTCGTTCTCGGCAAAGCGCCCATGTCCAATATGCCCGTTTACCACGAGCGTGCCCAGCACTTCGACCACACCGCGCAACGCCAGGAGCGCCGTAATATCAGAGGTAACGGCTTTAGCCCCTTTTCAGGCCGTTTCCAGAACCATTTCAGCGACGCCCCCTATCAGTTCTGATAGGGGGCGTTGTGTTTGCCATAGCGACAACACTGTTCTTACACTAATTATGCGGGCAGCATGAGCTTTGGGATAATGGTTGAAGACTGTTTTAAGTCTCACAATATGTTCTTAACTCCGCAGTAACATGCCTGTTACGCCGTTGAGATATGCTTTTGCTGTATTCGGCAATAATGCTGTAAGCACAAATAAATGACTCAGTTGCAAGAGCAAAGCTAAACATTAACGAGGCATTCGTATGGATAGAGAAAATGTTGGGACACAACAGAAAGCATTAGAGATTAACCTGGATGAGCGCAAGTATGGCGCATTCGCGGAGATCGGTGCGGGGCAGGAAGTGGTGCGTTGGTTCTTCCAGGTGGGGGGTGCATCAGGCACCATTGCCAAGAGCATTTCGGCCTATGACATGATGGTGAGTGATGCCATCTATGGTCCCTCAGATCGTTATGTGTCGCGGCAGCGGCTTCAATCCATGCTGGACTATGAATTCAATCTGACTTTAGAACGGCTGGATGCCAAGCGCGGGGCCAATACAGAATTTTTTGTCTTCGCTGATACAGTGGTGGCGCGGAGCTTTAAGGGCACTAACGAATGTCACGGCTGGATGGGTGTCAAGTTTCAAACTCAGCCGCATGGCGAGCCGAGCCAGATTGTGGTACATGTGCGAATGCTGGATAAAGATAACGTCTTGCAGCAAGCGGCATTAGGCATCATTGGCGTGAACCTGATTCATGCCGCTTTCTTCCTGCACCGCTCGCCCGACCTGTTGATGGAATCCCTGCTCGATAGCCTCTCCACGGAGCGCATCGAGATAGACATGATTAAGTTCTCCGGCCCGGAGTTTCCCGACATTGACCATCGCTTGATGAGCCTTAAACTGGTGCAATTGGGGCTGAGTAACGCCGCCATGTTCGCTGCCGACGGCGAGATTTTACAGCCTTCGGAAGTGCTGCACAAGAAGCATATCCTAGTGGAGCGGGGCAGCTTCCGCCCGGTGACTTATGTGAATCTCGATATGCTGGAATGTGCCCGCAACCAGTTCATCCATGAGGAGGCGGTAGAAGCGGATAACGTCATTGCCTTGACCGAGATCACCATGAGCAACCTGTTGGCTACGGGTGAGATCGACTACAGCGACTTCCTGGCGCGGGCCGATATTTTAGCCGCTTCGGGTGCGACCGTGCTGATTTCCAATTACTCGGAGTACTATCGCCTGGCGGCTTACCTGCGGCTGCATACGACCAAGATGATTGGTATTACAATGGGCATCCCCAGCCTGCGCGAACTGTTTGATGAAAAATATTACGACCATCTTGAAGGCGGCATTCTGGAATCGTTTGGTCGCCTCTTCAAGCACGATACCAAGCTTTATATCTACCCTCAAAAAGATAAAATCACGGGTCAACTGGTGAATGTGCAAAAACTCAAAGTCGCGCCCCACCTGCACAACCTCTATGAGCATCTGGTGGAGAATGGCAACATCGAGTCCATAGATTTCTACAACAAAGATTACCTCGACATCTGGTCACGCGATGTCCTCGCCAAAATCCGCGACAATGACCCCTCCTGGGAAACAATGGTACCCCCGGAAGTCGCCCACACCATCAAAGAACGCAGCTACTTTGGCTATCATGAATAATTGAACCCATCGCACAAGTTCGTTGTCTCTGGCAAACTTGTGCCTGTGCAACTCACTAATCTACAGCAAGCAACCCTCCAAGCGGTTGTTAATAGACTCATCCCTGTTGATGAATATCCCAATGCCTGGGATGCCGGTGTTGGGGAGTATTTGGCGCGTCACTTTGAAGGTGATTTGAAGCACTTGGTGGAGGCTTATGCCAATGGCTTAGACGCCCTGGAACAAGAGGCTAAGGCACGCTATGGCAATGGGTTTGGGGAACTGACTGCTCCGCAGCAAGATGCGTTTTTGCAGGATGTGGAGCAGGGCGCTGTCGTCACCGTGTGGCCCATAGCACCTGGTAAGTTCTTCCGGCTTTTGGTTGAGCATACCATGCAGGGCTATTATGGCGCTCCCCTCAATGGCGGCAATCGAGATGCTGTCTCGTGGCAAATGACTGGGTTTGAAAGTAGGAGGTAGGTAGTAGGTGGTAGAGAGTAGATAGGCATATGGCCTCAGTAGGCGACAACCCCTACATGCTGCCTACCATCTACCACCTACTTAAAATATATGCAACAGTATGATGCGATAATTGTCGGTGCGGGTGCGGCGGGTGGCATTGTGGCGGGAGTATTGGCTGAGGCGGGGTGGCATGTGTTGCTGCTCGAACGTGGGCCGAGTCTGCGCTTTGAAGATGTGCCGCGTGATGATATTCGATCACAGCGGCTTTCGCTTTATGGGCACAATGCCGGGCCGGAGATTGAAGGCAATCCGCGTGTGGTCGTGGAGCCAAATGGCAATGAGCGCGTGGTGCGCCCGCATGAAGGCGGCTATCATAACAACGCGGCGTGCGTCGGTGGCGGCACACGGGTTTATGGTGCGCAGGCGTGGCGTTTTATGCCGCAAGACTTCCAGATGGCCAGTCTCTATGGGGTGCCAGAAGGTAGCTCACTGGCTGATTGGCCCATTACTTATGAAGACTTGAAGCCATACTATGAACGGGCTGAACGAGAGCTTGGCGTGGCCGGGCAAAATGATACGCTCTGGGGCGAGACTGCGCCCGATGCCGCTTACCCAATGCCTCCGGTCGTGCCAGGGCCACAAACTCAGGCTCTCAAGCGTGGCGCACAGCAATTAGGCTGGCGCACTTTTGCGGCTCCCTTGCTCATCAATACAGTGCCGTATGGTGGGCGTGCAGCGTGTATCGCCTGTAAATGGTGTGTTGGCTATGCTTGCCCGACTGATGCGAAAAACGGCACGCACAACACCTTGATACCCCTCGCTTTAGCTACTGGTCACTGCCAAATGGTAACGGGCGCAATGACTGAGCGTATTGAAACGGATGCTCGGGGCAAAGTGTGCGGCGTCTCCTATTTTGTCGAAGAGAATGGCAGCGCCCGGCACGAAAGCGCACGGGCTAAAGTGGTGATTGTCTCTTCCGGGGCTATCGAATCGGCCCGCTTGCTGTTGAACTCGCATTCGGCCCAGCATCCGCATGGCTTGGGCAATGAAAGCGATCAGGTCGGGCGGCACCTTCAGGGGCATTACTATCCGGGTGCCTCTGGCCTCACCGAAGAAAACGTTTATAATGGAGTGGGGCCAGGCGTCACTTGCGCCACCAATCAGTTCAATCATGGGAATAGCGGCATCATCGGCGGTGGCATGTTGTGCGATGATTTTATCAAGCCTCCAATTGATTTCTGGTATACCTCGCTTCCTCCCGATTTGCCGCGCTGGGGTGCCGCCAATAAGCAATATATGCGCGAAAACTATACACGGCTGCTGCATGTCAAAGGACCAGTGCAGGAGATTCCCAGCCCGCATGGGCGTGTCACGATTGATCCCCAGGTGCGTGATAAGTGGGGCATTCCGGTGGTGCGGCTTAGTGGCACCACGCATCAGGCGACGGTTGCAACCTCGGAGTTTATGCGCCATCGTGCCGAAGAGTGGCTACGCGCCAGTGGGTGTTATAAAGTCTGGAGCCAGCCACGCGGGATAGGGCTGAGTGGTGGCCAACATCAGGCGGGCACTTGTCGCATGGGACATGACCCCCAAACATCTGTCACCGACCAATGTGGCCGCGTCCATGCCCATGACAACCTCTTCGTCATAGATGGATCGCTCCATGTCACTAATGGTGGCTTTAACCCGGTCTTGACCATCATGGCCTTAGCTTTCCGTAGTGCCGAGCATATAGCTAAGAATTTTAATTAGCCACGGAAGCACACGGAATTTAGGGTATAGGGTTCAGGGTTCGGGTGTAAGAGGTGAAGAAGAGAGTGGGACAAGAGGCGCGTAGCGAACCCGGAGCGTAAGCGACGGGCTAGCGTAAGAGTTACTGGGGACTATCAGTCTAGCCCGTCGCTCACGCTCCAGGTTCGTTAGTTTTCGTATTCCTCATCTTGCTAACTTCGTCTACTTTTCCCATCTTCTTTCCGTGTTCTTCTGTGTGGTTCCGTGGCTAAATCCTAAATGAAGATTTACATATTCCCCTTCCTGATTGACCTCATAACTTTTCTGGTTATGCTGCGTCTGGCCGATGCTGCGGGAAGGGAAATGCATGTCAGCAATCTGCAAACGTCGTGGTTCATGGTGAGTTATAGCGCCTGCTTTTTGGTAGCTTGCTTATGGCTGGGGCGACGGCTGCATCGTGGTAATTCCAGACCGATTTTGATTGCTTCGATTACAGTGCTGATGGTGCTGGCGGTGCCGCTCTTTTTTACCACCAGTTTTTGGCCGACGATTATTATCTTCTCGGCCTATGGGGTAACGGTCGCCGCTGCCTTTAATAGCTTTCAAACATTTATGCGAGGTGAGGCTCCCGCAGGTTCATTGGGGCTGACCCTGGCCCGCTATACGATCTCGTGGAGCAGCGGCATTGCTTGTGGGTTCTTGCTGGGTGGAATCTTGAAAGATGTAGGTGGCCCCTTCGCTTTAAGTGCCTTCACGACCCTGGCTTGCTTGAGCATTCTCTATCTGGTCTTGACCCACCAGACGCGTGATGAGGAACATGCTTCGGCTGATGCCACGGTGGAAGAGATAGACCCGGCGGTTAATCCTCGTGCGCCGCGTGTGGACAGTCGCTATGTCGCTATTGGCTGGTCACTTTGCGTGAGTGCGAATTTTAGCCAGCGCCCGCTCACCACTTTTATCCCTAAGTTCCATGCCGAAAGTGGCAGCCCCGCATGGGTGGCCGGGTTTTTGTTATTTACCCTTTTTCTAGCCCAGGCAATCAGCGGCTATCGCGCCCAGTGGCTCCGGCATTGGCTCTACCGGGCGCGACCGTTGATAATCGTCCAACTGCTGATTATTGGATTTCTCGCCCTGTTGTGGATGGCCCCTAACTTTATCACTTCGCTTTTTATTGTGCTGGTTTTGGGTGCGCTGTATGGCTTTATCTACTTTTCGTGTGTTTATTATGTGAGCAACGATGTGCGCAGTTCGCGCAACGTCGGCATCAATGAAGCGATGGTAGGGATTGGTAATATCTTGGGGATGCTAATTAGTGAATCCAGTATGCGCCTCTTCCATTACCCGGAAGCCTATTTCCCGGTCTGCATGAGCGTCACGCTCGTCATAGTTGCAGCACAGTGGTATTGGTTAAAGGCAGGGGAGTTAACCACGAATGGACACGAATAAACGCGAATGAATTTTGAGGATAGAAGATGGAAGATCGAGGATCGAAGCGGTTATGGGTAGAGCGGGCGATCTTCGATCCTCTATTCTCGATCTTCAACCTATTCGCGTTTATTCGTGGTTCCAATTACTGATTGATCAGAAAGGTTGCGGCGCGGTTAAAATATTCCATAAAGGCACTGTGAACGGGTTCGGGGAAGTTTTCGGCATCCACGGCGGTTGTCATGTGCTGCATCCAGGCATCGCGCTCGGCCTGCCCAATAGTGAAAGGAACATGGCGCATTCGCAGTCGCGGATGGCCGCGTTCTTGAGAATAAGTGGTTGGCCCACCGAAGTATTGCATGAGGAAAAGCGCGAGGTGGCGCTTGCCTGCGGTCAAATCGGCGGGATACATTGGGCGCAAAACGGGGTCTGTCGCTACACCTTCATAAAAACGCTCCACAATGCGCTCGAAAGTCGGCGCACCACCCACCGCTTCAAAAAGACTGTTAGCTTCGCTGTCCAGTGTGCTACTGGGTTGAGGTTGTGGCCCGGAATGTACGGTTACTTCATGTGTCGTCACAGTAATCCTCTTACTCTTGAGAACTATATTAGTGGCAAGTTCTAAGCTCAGTTTATCTTCCTGTGCGAAGAGATTTAAGTGCTATGATTATGCCCTGGAGTTGTGAGCGGTGTGGAAGTCAGATAGACCCCCAGTATCGCCCTGGTTCGGCGATTCTCTGTCACGTCTGTAACCGTGTGCTTTGCCGGAAGTGTATTGCTGTGTCGCCTGTAAAGGGTGCAGATGGCGCGGTTTGCCGCGATTGCCTTAAGCCAACTTTGCCGCAGCAAATAGACACTTGAGTTACGCTCTGTGAAATACTCTGTGAGTCGCTAACGGAAGTTGGTCTCTGCCTTGCACTATGCAGGGAAAAGCTTGGTCGTTAATGTTCACGACTTGAGACTAAACGGCATCAAGCTTTAATCATGATTAAGGAAGGGGGAAGCATGGCGCGGATAACGAAAAAGCAGATTAAAGAAGCGGCGAGCGTGCTCAAGCGTGGCGACAGCAAAAAACGAGAGCGACAAGAGGCTGCCAGCATTATGAGTGCGATTGGTTCGAGCAAAGGGGGACAAGCTCGTGCTGAGAACCTCTCGTCAGAAGAGCGCAGCGAGATTGCACGCAAAGGTGGGTTAGCTCGCCAGGCGCAAGCCAGAGAAAAAAAAGAAGCTTTAGCCCGCCAAAAAGCGGAGCGTCAGGCTAAAAGAGCCGCCAAAAAATAGCTCGCAAATTAGCGGTTCCTCTAAACGACTGTATAAATAGTGGCGTTTATTATCAGCGGTGGTGCTGCACAGACGTGAACTGAGTGCCATTGTGGTAGTTGTTCACAACAGTCCCGCCCGATCCCAGCATCCACACGATAAAGACAATGGTGAAGACAATCTTAATGTCACGACTGTAATTGGGGTTCGTCCAGAACAGGATAATACCCACGGGTGGACAGCAACAAACGCTGAGCAGAATACAGAAAAAGAGTGAGTTATACCAGGAAGCCACGGTTGAGTCCTCCGCATTTATAACCACACTATAACATACCATTCGCTTTTGCTACTTAGCCAGGAACAAGGCAATTAAGCTGCCTGGATAGAGTGTGCTGTGTGAACCATATTCTCTCAATATAAAAGCAATGGAGTCATATAATCTGACGCACGAGGACAATCCAGCCGACCATGAGATGGAGATATTTGATGTCCTCCGCGAGTATAACGTCTCCCAGGTTGGCGAAAGCAATTACCGCAAGCTCACTATCTTCTTAAGGAATGAGCAGGGTGAGGTCATAGGTGGAGTGCAAGGCTCAACCAGTCGCGGCTGGCTGCATATTACCAACCTTGTGCTACGACCAGAAGTGCGTGGCCAGGGTTGGGGCACCACGTTATTGGGAGCAGCAGAAAAGGAAGCTATCAGCCGGGGCTGTCACCATGCTTATCTCGATACCTTTAGCTTTCAAGCCTTGCCTTTCTATCAGAAGCAGGGCTACACCATCTTTGGCACCTTGGAAGATTATCCCGAAGGCCACTCTAACTACTTTCTGAAGAAGCGATTGGATAATCGTGAAGCATAGTTAACAGTTGAGCACAAATTAAACTTTGTTGCGGGCACCCATTAACAGATCAATAACGAAAAGAATAATGGCAATAACGACTAAGATGTGGAAAAGTCCAAAGGCCAGATGGACGAAGAAGCCGAGAAACCTTAGCAGGAGACCCAACAACCAAAAGGCGAGTATGATTCCGACGATAAGCCTGAGCATGAGCTGCCTCCATCAACAGAGATGACCTCAATGTGAGCGTGATGCAAGGCGGCCCGGCCACGCTCTACTATTCTTTAGTATCCAATAATACCACAAGTCAAGTAGGCGTTATTGCTGCATCTTTAAGGGATAGCAGTTTTAGGAGTTTGGCGCTCGTAAATCTTCTTCAAGCGAGCATGTTCGACAACTACAGTTTGGAGGGTTTTGTTGAGTTTTTCGGCTTCTTGCATCTGAACATAGTTGTAGATAGCCCAACAAGCGGCCAGCGAGATGAGAACCAGACCCAGCAGAGGAATCAGCCAATCGGATTTGCGCCGTCCGGTTTTTGCACGCTGGTCTGGTTTAGCCATAAAAGAATCTGTCGAGTCAACCTGTGGTGCAAATTTACGGGTTGAGGATACATTCTACCATACTGGCTAACTGATCCATTTGAATCGGTTTGGTGAGATACACGTCCGTTCCCTTGTCCCAGCCTTTTTGCAGGTCTTGCAGCTCGGCAGCCGCACTGAGAATAACCACGGGAATGGATTTTGTGCGTTCATCTTCCTTTAACCGTTGCAAGACCTGAAGGCCATCCATACCGGGCATCATGACATCCAGTAAGATGAGGTCGGGTAGCGTGGTGGCTACATGGCTGAGAGCTGCCATTCCGGTGTGAGCCAGAGCCACCTCAAAACCTTTTTGCTCTAAAAAGAGTTGTAGAGCGCGGCAAATGGCTTCTTCATCATCAACGACCAAGACTTTTTTAGATATTTCCGACATGGCTTATCCTCTTAACTTCCTCGTTTTAAACTGATTGACCGATGCTGATTCAGGTGCGAATTTTAGACCGCAACCGTTGTCATAGCAGGCAAAACTATAAAAGCTCTTGATGGGGCAGCGACAAAAAAGCTTCCACAATATCAGGGTCGAAGTGGCGGCCGCTCTGTTTTTTGATTTCAGTTACGGCATCCTCTACAGACCACGCATTCTTATAAGGACGAGCGTGCGTGAGGGCATCGAAGACATCGGCCACGGCTAAGATGCGCCCATGTACTGGAATATCTTGACCCGATAACCCGTGGGGATAACCCGAACCATCCCATTTTTCGTGATGGGTGAGGGCAATATCTTCTGCGATCTTTAATAAATCCGAATGCCCCCCGGAGAGTAGATCAGCGCCGATCACGCAATGGCGCTGGATGATTTTGCGTTCGGCACTCGTAAATACGCCCGGTTTAAGCAAAATACTATCGGGAATGCCAATCTTGCCAACATCATGTAACGGCGCGGCTTTGCGCAAGAGGTTTGCTTCGGTTTCTTCAATGCCTAAGCACTCACCAATCATACAGCAATGTAAGGCGACGCGCTGGGTGTGTTGAGCCGTTTCATTGTCATGATGCTCTGCCGCTTTGGCTAAACGCTCAATGGTTTCCAGTTGAGCCTCGCGCAGTTCCAGTTGATAACCTTCCAGTTCCTGGGTGCGATGCTGCACTTCTTCTTCCAGAACACGATTGCGATCCAGTATCTGGCGATACTGTAAGCGCACACGCAGGAGGTTGGTGATGCGCAGGCATATCTCCGGGGCAAAGAAGGGTTTCTTTAAGAAATCCATCGCGCCCCCCGACAGAGCTTTCTGACGTGCCTCGGTGGTGTCGTCCGCTGTGTTGACCAAGATGGGCAGGTAATCGCCTTCGCCTTGCACCGAGGAGATAAGTTCCAAGACCTGGAAGCCGTCCAAGTAGGGCATATTCAAATCTAAGACGATAAGATCAGGCTGCCATTCCAGCATTAATGCTAAGACGCCACGTGGGTCGCAGAGGCTCTGAATGTTGGCATAGCCATTGATGTGGAGCACATCGGACAGAAGATCACTGTGGCTGGCCTCATCGTCCACGATTAGTATTCTTGCTTTGTGCAGTAGTGCATCATCCAAAATTATCAACCTCGGTGTGTTTGCGACCAGCTAAGCTTGTTTACGCAATAGATTGGCCCTCAAATTGTCTTTATGCCACAATTCTAACGCAAGTCACAAGGGAAACGGTATAATATTCTACCATCTGAGCCATTTAAATCCATTCCTGCTCCGCTCTTAAATTCATTAGCTAAGCCCGTGAGGCTATAACTCCGTAAGAGTAGACGCTTCGCCTTGTTCAGCAGGACAACCTTAATTGTAAGGAAATATTTGCATGGATAATCCACGCCTGGCGCGTATTGAGTGGGGCGTTTTAGAAGGGCAACGACCACGCAATGCGGGTAGTAATGCGCGTTTAGGGGAACATGGCCAAAAGGTGCGGGTGCCGCTGGCGCGTTTAACCACTGATGATGGCTCAAGCGGACTGGGGATGTGCTGGCTGACTCCCGAACGCGCTCAGATGGCATTAGGAGTGGCCCTTGATGATCTTTTCTCTTCTGCACATGGGGTGGCTGAGGCGTGGCGGTGGCTGGATTATCCACTCTGGGATTTAATGGGTAAACGGGCCGGCCAGCCGGTTTATGCTCTGGCAGCGGTGATGAATGGATGTGACTTGCAGGGTGTTTACGACACCCAGAGTTACAGCGCACCCTGCTATGATACATCGCTGTATTTTGATGACTTGCACCTTGCCTCAGAAGCTGAAGCGGCGGCTCTATTAGCTACCGAAGCGCGTGAGGGTTATGCAAGTGGACATCGGGCTTTCAAGATAAAAGTGGGTAGGGGTGCGCGGCATCTACCACTGGAGGCAGGCACTCAACGCGACATCGCGGTGGTACGCGCTGTGCATGAGGCCGTTGGCCCGGATGCGCCGCTGATGCTGGATGCTAATAATGGCTATAACTTGAATCTCACCAAGCGAGTCTTAGAGGAGACCGCCGATTGCAGCATCTTCTGGATTGAAGAAGCCTTCCATGAAGACGCGGTGCTTTATCGTGACCTGCAAGCATGGTTAGATGCCCGGCAGTTACCAACTCTCATTGCCGATGGCGAAGGCGCGGCAGCCCCCGACTTATTACGTTGGGCGCAGGAAGGGCTGGTGGATGTTATCCAATATGACATCTTTGGTCATGGCTTCACGCGCTGGTTGAGCCTGGGTAAACAACTGGATAAGTGGAAAGTGCGCTCGGCCCCACACCATTATGGTGGACACTATGGCAACTACGCCGCTTGCCATTTGGCCGGGGCGATTCGCGGCTTTACCTATGTAGAATTTGATGCTGCCACCACGCCAGGTCTTGATACTTCAGGCTATAAAGTGCGTAATGGTCGCGTTCATGTCCCGGCGCAACCGGGGTTTGGCATTGAAGTTGATGAAGACTTGTACCAAAAGGCTGTAGAAAACTCCGGTTTCACATTGACGCTGTAAGTTTTATTCCTGGCCTGCCCCCTTCCACATTCTGCTTAAAGAAGAGAGTTGTGGGGCATAATAGAAGTAAGAGCCAAAATACTACCCCGTAAACAATTCCATTAAGACAGGAGCGTAAGTTGCAGACATTGGTATGACTTGTTAAAGTTCACCGGCCAAAATGATGCGCTATTGATGATAGATGTTAACTCCACACCAGGGTATAAGTTGCAATATCAAGGGGTGTAATGGCTCCAGGCACTCAAAACGGTGAATCCGGCCCATATCGCATTCTCTTAGTTGAAGAGGATAAGGATTCTGCTCAGGCCATTCTCCAGAATCTCAGTAGGGCCAAACTCGATTGCCGTTATGCAACAGACGCTAATACCGGTTGGCAGGCGTTTGAGCAGACTCAGCCGCACCTTGTGCTACTGAACCTGGGCTTACCCGACTTAGGCGGTTTCGTGTTATGCCCTAAGATTCGAGAGCAGAGTACAGTCCCCATTATCATTGTATCCCTCCGTAAACGGAAGGAAGACCAGTTACACGCTTTGAAAATCGGCGCAGATGATTTCCTAATTCGGCCAATTGATGATGACCTGTTGCTGGCGCGGTGCTTAACGCTTTTACGTCGTGCCTATCGTTATGATGCCAGGGCTGAGCAGGATACACTGCAAGCAGCGCTGCAACAAAACCCCAGTCAGAGTATTCAATCTACCCTACCCTCGGATTGGGTGACGTGTGACTCTTGTAGCTATATGGGGCCGGGGCATCGCTTCGACCGCTTGAACGCTGCTGGAGAGCGGGTTATGATGTGTCCCCACTGCAATCACACCCAAATGCTGACGTATACCCTCCGCTGATTACTTATCAACCCAACTAATGGCCCTGCCTCAGACGCCACTGGGGAATGTTTCTGGGACTTCTCCTTCCCAGCGTGAAGTGCGTTCCAGGGGTTCTACAGCACGGGTTTCGTCGAAATGCAGCATCGCGTCGAATTGATCGGGTAGCCAGGCATGGAAGTAATGGCTTTGCCGCTCGGTATCTGGCCGGTAAATGACGCCAATAGCGCGTTCTAACCTCGCCTCTTGTAAACCCTGTATGACAGCCTTGAATTGTTCGCTTTGGGAATGCGCTGGCACCTCACGCAACGGCAGCAAAAAACGAGGTACTCCAACCTCATGGAAAAGGGCCTCATAACTGTCGTCTAAGGCAGGACGCACCCGCTTGCGTTCGCAGGGTTTGTCCCAATCGGAAGCCGCCGTAACCGTGCCCGTGTAGGTGCTAAAGCCGACTAACACGGCTTGTCCATCATAACGCTGACGCACCAGTTGGCCGACATTCAGTTCTCCATTGCGCCCCATTTCAGTGGCGCGGGCATCTCCTAAATGCGAGTTGTGTGCCCAGATGACGACTTTGGGAGTTCCCCCGTGCCGCCCCAAATAAGACACGAGGGCCTCAAGGGTATCCGCCATGTGGGTATCGCGCAGATTCCACGAAGAAGCGCGGCCATGAAACATGGAGCGGTAATACTCTTCGGCATCTTTGATTAAACGCGCATTTTGCTCCGCGAAAAAAGCGTCGTCCTCGGCTTCAACACCATCGCGGTGCGCGTATTCATGAAGGTGGCGTTGCACATCTAACAACTGTTCAACAACTGCGCCTTCACATGATTTATTCAAGCCAATGCTGGAAGCATAGCCATAAGCCTGCGTATCTTCGTGATAATCTTCAAAGCAGCTATAACGCTGCCGCGCCCGACTGGCTGCTTCTGGATCAACCTTGTCGAGATACTCAATAACCGCTTCAATGGAAGCATAGAGGCTATAAAGATCAAGCCCGTAAAACCCGACCTTCGCGGTGTCGCTGGCAAGTCCATCGTTATGGCTGCGCATCCAGCCCACGAAATCAAGCACCACCGAATTGCGCCACATCCAGGAGGGAAAACGCTTAAAGCCAGCCAGCGCCGCGCCTGCCTCATCATCGGAGCTTTCGCCGCGCACATAACGGTTCACCCGTTGAGCATCTGGCCAGTCAGCTTCCACGGCAACTGCCGTGAATCCCTTTTCCTGAATCAGACGCCGGGTAATCTCCGCTCGTGCTTGGTAGAACTCATGTGTGCCGTGTGATGCTTCGCCTAAGAGTACAAAGCGGGCATCTCCAATGAGTTCCAAAAGTGGATCATAATCTTTTGCAGTGCCATTTAATGGGTGGGCTACAGCGCGAATATTACTGGCTAAAGTTTTAGTATGTTCAGAGGTAGTTGATTTGTTTTTGGTCTTAAACATAATTCTGTCAGGGCCTTCTCTACGTCTTTGAGGTGTTTCCCTTGCAGAATCTATTCCGAGATTGGACAACTGAAAATTTGAGAGACACCCACCTCTATAAGAAGCGAGTCTCTGCTGCATCGTGTCTGATAGTTTCAACCACTGCTTAAGTGTGTTTGCGCTGCCATTGCTCTTTAAGTTTTTGCATTTCCTGATTGGGCTGTACAGTGCGTGAAGTCACCTGATTTTTCTTGTCGCGCAGCCAGTGGCCCTGATTATCGCGCAGCACGGGCATCCGCTTGGCAACGGGTGGCACCTTGGCGACGCGAGTCGGTTGGGCGGCATACCAGTAGGCTACGCTGCTCATCTCGTTACAGAGGTGGTTGCCATGTCCATGCTCGATAGTGACTTTAACTTCTTGCTCAAAGCGCACCGGGTTCTCGATGTGATGCACGTAACTGGTTTGATAGCCATTGGTGTGTGATTCATGGATGGAAGAGCCATTGCGCAGAAACGCATTCGGCTGCATTCCCCAGGCTTGGTTGAGATAATCTTCGCTGCCCGTGCCGTGCAGGTCGGGCGGCCATTTATAACCATCTACCCAGATCATGTCGTCGCCCTCGCCCCACCAGGTGCCGGAGAAATTGGTAACATTGAGATTGCAGCCGATGTAATGTCCTCGTCCCCGCGTTTCCAGAATCACATAGTTGTTGTCCCAGGCTAAGCGTTCTGTATTGATAATATTGGATTCGGGGGTATTAACTCCAATTTCTGGCCCCCAACCACCAAAGGGATTTTCGCGGCGGAACTCTGCGTGCAAGTATCCGGTTTCTTCTGCCCAGGGTTCATCGTGAGTTTCATAATCAATATAGAAATACTGGCCATGCCTCTCCTGGCTTTCGTTGACCATCTCCACTCTGGCACCAGTTCTAAACGGCATGGGTAAATAGCAATTCAGGGCACAGCCATGATTAAAAGTGTTGTTCTGACTGGTAGAAGCGGAGAAGATAAGGGACTGATAAGAGTTGACGATACCATGACCTAAACCGAAAAAGTCACCAAGAGGACAGAGGATGCTGGGATACACGGCATTGTCCCAGGTGATTTTTAACAAGCATTCGCGGTAGTGATTGCCCTGAGTCATCCAGATATGGGTGACGCAGCCCGGCCCGGTGATGTCAGCCAGCACCTTCGTCTCGCCTGGCTCAATAGTCCAGGCATCGGCATTGCGCCCAGTGGTGTCCCAGGAAGAAAAACGTCCTGTTTTGCGACGACAGATGTGAGTGAGGTTTTGCAGAAAATTCGTCACAGCGGCTCCTTTTGGTGATTTAACCTCTCCCCTGTCCCCTCTCCGAAACGGCGAGGGGAACAAAGGATGACTCTATTGTGAAACTTATACTTCACCCGAAGGCCATCCTCTGACACCCCCTTCCCGAATCGGGAAGGGGGACGGGGGGTTAGGTCAAAATAGTAGGCTTACCAAAATATATCACTAAACTCGTATGTCACGGTTGCCGTTGGGGTTGGCTCCGTTTAGACTTTAGCTGCTCCCCGAAATAATCATCAACTATCTGCCCTCTCTATCCCGGCAGAAAGGAAAGTCAATGACAGACGCTAAAAAGCCAAAGTCGCAAAAGCTAGGCTCCAATGCCACGAAGTTCTCGCGTCGTGGTTTTCTGAAAGCATCCGCTGTGGCCAGTATCGCCATGCCCTATATCATACCGGAGGGCGTGTTAGCTCAAGGAGGACGCCCCGGTGCCAATGACCGCATCAGCATTGGCAACATTGGCATTGGCGGACGTGGTACTGACTTGCTGAATGCCGCCAATGGGTCACGCGATACCCAGGTGGTGGCGCTGTGTGATGTGGACGCTAATCACCTCGCGGATGCCGCTAAGAAAGTCAAGGGCAATCCTTTTACTTCCAAGGACTACCGGGACATCTTAGAGCGCAATGATGTGGATGCCGTCATGATTGGCGCACCGGATCACTGGCACGGGTTGATGACGGTCAATGCCTGTCAAGCGGGCAAAGATGTTTATTCCGAGAAGCCCACCTGCCGCACCATCCACGAGGGTCAGCAGATGATTAAAGCCAGCCAACGCTATGGCCGCGTCGTGCAGATTGGTGCGCAAGGCCGCTCGCATCCCTTCGGACGGGCCACTGCCGAGTTCATTCGCAATGGACAGCTTGGCCGGGTGAATCAAGTGGAGGTCTGGCACGCAGTTAATTACACTGGGGGCACCTTACAACAGAAAACGCCGCCACCGGAACTCGACTGGGACTTGTGGTTGGGGCCAGCCGCCTGGCGGCCTTATAACCCCGATATTGTGCATTTTAACTTTCGCTGGGTTATGGATTTAGGCGGCGGCTTTATCCGGGATCGGGGCAACCACATTTTGAGCATTGTCAGTTGGTGCATGAATGCCGATAACATTGGGCCAGTCAGTGTTGAAGCGACAGGCCAGCGCACCTTTGGCATCCCGTGGGACGTGCCGACCACAATGGATGTGAAATGGGAATTCAAAAATCCCGATTGGACGCTGACCTGGAGCCAACCGGGGGCGCGTTATAAGTTCCCCGGCTCGGCTGATATTGACTGGGGCGCGAAGTTCTATGGCGACCGGGATAACCTGATTTTTCTTGGTGGTGACAGCGGCCAAGACGTGGAAATGAAGGTCAAGCAATACCAAACCCCGGCAGATGGCATCCATGTTTACCGCAGCACCGACCACTTCCAGAACTGGGTAGATTGTATTCGCTCCCGCCAGAAACCTGTGATGAACGTAGAAATTGGCCATCGGGTCGTGAGCCTGGCTATTATCGCTAATATTTCTTATATTCTGGGTCGCAAATTGCAGTGGGATGCAACCAAGCAGGAGTTTATCGGCGATGCGGAAGCTAATCGCTGGCTGAATCCGCCTTATCGCGGGTCGTGGCGGATTTAATAGCCGGGCCTATAAAAGACCCGGCAGGAAGTTGGACAAGCCGCCAAGCGTCCGTTGGACGCCACATAATTTCGTAGGGGCATGATTCATCGTGCCCTGGCCATGTACCGTCCAAAGGACGGCTGGCTTTAGCCCTCCTGCCGGGTCTTTTACAGGCCCGGCTAAACCATTATGAACACAACCTCCATCATCACGGATGCACAAAAGCAACAATATCAAGAGGAAGGCTATTTTATCCTGGAGCGCGTCATACCGGATGACCATCTGCAACTGCTCCAGGAGGCGTGCCAGCAGTTTATTGATCTCGTGGATGAAGAGATGGAGCAGCAAGGAGTGGAAGTATTAGGGTTGAACCGGCGCAATAACCGCTATTTTATTACCCAACCGTCCCTGGAAGAGCCACGCTTATTGGAGTTTCTTTTTAGCGACTTGATGGCGGATATTGCCCGTGCCGCACTGGGGCCGGATGTGTGGCTATTCTATGAACAATATGTGGTCAAAGCGGCTGAACAGGGCATGAAGTTTGGCTGGCACCAGGATTCCGGTTATGTCAATGCGCCGCATAAACCATATCTGAGTTGTTGGTGCGCCCTGGATGATATGAGCGAAGCCAACGGTACCATTTACGTGCTGCCCTATTCGCGGGCTGGCGGGCGTGAAGTCTTTGAGCATGTGCAGGAAGAAGGCAGCAACGACCTGATTGGCTACTCCGGCGATGATCCGGGCGTGCCTGTGATTGTGCCCGCAGGCAGCATTGCTATATTTTCCAGCGTGACTCTACACCGCAGTGGCTATAACACCACCGACAAAATGCGCCGCAGCTATCTGGCGCAGTATTCCTCTGAACTCCTGCTCAATACGGATGGGCAGCCACGAGGCCGCTCCGAACGATTTCTTAAGAATGGGCGTCGTGTCACGGATATTGAGAATGTTGAAGATGTGCAGGTTTGAATTGAAGGCAAAAGGTAAAACCCCGAAACTACTTAGAGCATCTAAATAAATGGACTCTCTATGGCTTTACCAAGTGTCATTCTGAGCGCAGCGAAGAATCTACTCTGCGCCTCTTGGGAATCTGAGCTAAACCATGTCGTTTTAATGAGTGCTCTATAGCTCCGCAAAGTAGATTCTTCGCTGTGCTCAGAATGACAAACTCTTCTTTGCTGGATTGTCATTTTAGGCACTCTTAGCTTCATGCCTTCCTATTTCTTTTAATTTTGCCTTTTCCTTCATCAAACAGTAGAGAACTCCCATCTCTGGCTGACCGTCTGATAGGGGGATGGAAGCTAAGCCGCAACCTAAACAATCTGCCGCGATCAGTAGACCCTATTGGCTCTACTTGTTCCTCGCTGTATCAGCCCTTTTTCACTTAGGGGCCATCCTTTTAGCTCGTCCCTATTGGCAGGTTGCCGCCCCACAACGCCAGCCGCTGCTGGTGACGTATCTCCTCCCCGACTCACCAAAACACCCAGCCAAGAAAAGAAACTCCCCTAAACGGTTGCGCATTGCGGAAGCCCTAACGCCGCCGCGCCAGCATAGAGTCGTGCCGTCTGTTGAACATCCTCATCATGAAGTCAGTCTTGTTCCCATACCGCCCAAACCAAGACGAACACCACCCAGGCCACAGGCCACGCCACCGCAAGCCCCCAAACCTAAACCGACTATTCCTAAACCTGTAGTAACTAAACCGCAGCCCAAGCCCAGACCAGTCGAGACATTGCCGCCACCGCAACCAATGCACCGCTTGGCGGTAAATCCATTTGCGCCGGGCCATGTGATAACCAAAGTGCCTGCGCCTGTGGCACCGCAAACCAGAGCTGTGGAAGCTGCGCCTGCACCAGAGATTGCCCATACGATTTTTCCTAAACCTGCCCTTAAAACGGCACCGAAATTTAACACCGCCCCGATGCATACTGAGCCTGTTAAGAGTGTCCAGAATGGCGCAGGCACGGGAGAAGGAGCTGGAGAAGGTGCCGGTAAGGGAGCCGGGACAGGGAGTGGTGCTGGCACAGGTAAAGGCGTGGGCAGCGGGTCTGGCACGGGGGCTGGTCAGGGTAGCGGAAAGGGCACGGGTAGCGGTAGTGGCACAGGTTCCGGGAATGGTAGCGGACAAGGTGCCGGTAATGGGAGTGGTACTGGCTCTGGAAACGGCAGTGGAGCCGGTAGCGGGGATGGAAGCGGAGCAGGCAGTGGTTCGGGTAGTGGCACTGGCAGCGGCGCGGGCAGTGGTAATGGAAGCGGGGAAGGCAGCGGTAACGGCAGCGGCACGGGGTCGAGTAATGGAAGCGGTCATGGGAGCGGCAATGGTTCTGGTACTGGCGGTGGTAACGGTGCAGGACAGGGCGGAGGCGACGGCGCGGGTAGTGGTGGGGGAGGTGGCGGCGGAGGCGGTGGGGGTGGCGGCGGTGGAGGAGGGGGCGGTGGAGGAAGTGGCCTCTTCGCTGGCCCCGGCGGAACTGGCAGTTCGCCGCGTCATATCGTTTATGTGATTGATGTTTCCAAGAGCATGGTGCCCCGTTTAGCGCGTGCCAAGCAGGAGCTTAATGAGGCTTTAGGTACCTTGCAGCCGCAGGAATCCTTTAGCATTATCGCGTTCTATGGCAAGACCAAAGTCTTTAGCAAAAATTTGTTGCCTGCCACACCTGCTAATATCGCCCAAGGTCGGCAATTTGTGGATTGGTTGCAACTGGATAAGGGGACGAATTTAGAACGCGCCATTAAAGGTGCGCTCTCTATGCGCGGCGTTAATGTCGTGGTGGTTGTCACTGATGGCGTACCAACCTACGGGGAGACCGACTTCAAGAAACTCGCTCGCTTGGTGCGCAAAATGAATACTGGCGGGGCACGCATCTTTACAGTGGGTCTGATGGGCCGTAACCCTGACGGCACCGACCAAAGTTTTGAAGCCTCTGAGTTGCTCAAGCAAATTGCAGCCGATAGCGGCGGTGAATCGCGCTTAGCTTCCATTGATCCCCCGTCCTACCACCCATCTGAAACTGATCCCCAGGATTGATGCATAGGTGCCAAGCCAACAGCATCAGTGGTATATTGAACGCGGGTCGCTCATTTCGTAAGCCTTGTCAATAGAGCGCCAAAAGCACAAGGAGTGAGATAATGAAGTGGTTACTCAGCGCGTTCGCCGATGAAGCAGGCGGGACGGTGGAAGAGCAAATTGAAGCATTAAAGCGGGCCGGACTCCATTATATAGATATTCGCGGCATAGATGGCTTTAACATCACCACATTGCCTTTAGACCATGCTCGTGAGGTAAAGCAAAAGTTGGATGCTGTTGGAATTAAAGTCGGTATGTATGGCTCGCCCATTGGTAAGATTGACATCGCCGATGATATGAGTGCTGATCTGGACAAGTTAAATCATCTGGGTGATCTGGCTCCCATTCTAGGCTGCAATGCAGTGCGTATCTTTAGCTATTACAATAAGGAAGGTCGTCCGCATGAGGAATGGCAACAAGAAAGCTTAAACCGCTTAGGCCAACTGCGTGACTTGGCGGAGCAACGTGGTCTTGTTCTCTATCACGAGAACGAGCGGCATATTTTTGGTGATTATTGCAAAGATGTTCTATCTATCGCCAAGGCGTTACGCACTGGGCCAGAGGGCACCTTTCGCCTCATCTTTGATTTCGATAACTACAACCAGAGCGACGAGAATGTGTGGGAGAACTGGCAGCAACTGCGCGATCTGACGGATGGAATCCACCTCAAAGACAGCAAAGACCATCAGCATGTGCCAGTGGGACAGGGCACCGGCTCCGTGCGAGAGATTTTAGCCGATGCCCTCCAACGTGGCTGGCATGGCCCGCTCACCGTGGAACCGCACCTGACCCATTCCGGTGCAGTCGCCGCCACTGGCCCCAGTGGAGTAGCGAACCAGGAGTATTCCAAAATGTCGCCCGCCGATAGCTTCCACGCCGCCTGCCAAGCCGCCACAAATTTGCTGCAAGAACTCAATGCGCCTGTAGAGTAAGACCTTTAAACACAAAGCACACAAAGAAAACACAGAGAGCACAAAGGGATTAAAGTCTTTTGTGCTCTCTGTGTTTTCTTTGTGTGCTTTGTGTTTAATTCAGCGAGTCACGTCTTGCTTGCCCTGTTCCAAATGCTCTAACTCGGCCAAGTGAGGCAAGTTCTCCCAGTCACCGCGTGATTGGGTGGCGAGTGCCCCTAACAGATTAGCGCGGGTTAAGGCTTTTTCTAAAACATCCCTGGAAAGGGCCAGTTCTCGGTTAGTAGCGGGTGGTTGATCTAACCAGACCGAAAGAAAACCCGCCGCGAACGCATCGCCTGCACCAATGGGGTCTACAATTTGGGAAACCGGATAAGGCGGAGCGTGCAGGGAGTATTGCTCCACGAAAGTGTCCGAATGGCGCTTCACAAAGCCTAGTGCGCCATCTTTGCCGGTTTTGAGAGCCACGACACACGGCCCCATTGCCAGGAAAGCCGCACCATAATCTTCGGGAGGTTGCGGGCCTAAGAGGAACTCGGCTTCCTCTATACCGGGCAGAAAAATATCACAGAGCGGAACTAAAGAGAGCAGGGCACGACGGGCTGTGGCTTCATCCCACAGCTTGCGGCGCAGGTTCGGGTCGAAAGAGACAATCAGCCCTTGCTCGCGGGCCAGTTGCATAGCGTAAGTGATGGCTTCTAAGGTGTGTACTCCTAATGCGGGAGTAATGCCTGTCACATGCAGCAGACGCGCTCCGGCTAACCATTCTGGCCGCACCTCGTCTGCTGTTAAGCGACTGGCGGCGGAGTCACGGCGATAGTAATAAACGTGTGGGTCACCGAAAGCTTTGAGTTCGCGGAAAAAGACGGCGGTGGGAGCTGTCTCATCGCGCACCACAAACGAAGTATCAATGCCTTCTCCGGCCAAGGTAGAGACAATAATATCCCCAAAGGGATCATGCCCTAAGCGGCTAATCCAGCGCACTTTTTTGCCGATTCGGGCGAGAGCAATTGCCAGATTCGATTCAGCCCCAGCGATAGAGCGCGTGAACAGAGGCGCATAAGGCAATGCGCTTTCGGTGAGTGGCTGAAGCAGCACCATCGTTTCGCCGATTGTCACCACATCGCAGGGCGCGGTGGAAGGCAAACTATTGCGGCGTCGCTCGCGTCGTTGCTGCTGAGTGGAACGTCTTCGTTCTGGTCGTTGGACTCTCATGATGAGGCTCTTTCCTCTCCCTGCACGGCGGCCACATAGCGACGCGCCAGTTCCGCCAACTCATCGAAACGCTGCGCCTCAATCAGCTTATTGTCCACTAAATTACTCCCTAATCCGGCAGCGATGGCCCCGTTCTGCAAGAAGTCATGGATATTATCCAGGGTGATACCACCGACCGCGATGATCGGAATGTGGCCCAGGGGCGCACGTAAATCTTTTAAATACTGGGTGCCCAGCGTACCCAGCGGGAACACCTTAACCGCCGAGGCCCCCAGTTGCCAAGCCCGTGTAATTTCCGTCGGAGTCATGGTGCCAGGCCAAATCTCAATGCCTTGCTCCACGGCGTAGCGCACGACCGCATCATTCAGCCCTGGTGAAATAATGAACTCCGCTCCTGCTGAGATTGCCGCTTGTGCCATCGGCACATCCAGCACCGTCCCGGCCCCAATGCGCAGTTGGCCTGCGAAGCGTTCTTTCCAGCGCGGAATCATTTCCAATGCGCTTTCCGTGTTCATCGTCACTTCAATAAGGCGAATCCCGCCGTCGGCTAGAGCTTGCACCGCTCGATCTGCTAAATCGGCCCTCACCCCTCGCACAATGGCTACAATTTTATGTTGTCTTAACTGTTGTAGCAGTTCACTTTGCATGATTACGACCTCTCCCTTGTACCCTCTCCGAAACGGGAAGGGGTGTCAAAGGATCACTCTCTCGCTTATCCTTTGACACCCCTTCCCGTGCCGGGATGGGGGAGGGGGGTTAGGTCAACTCCTACCATTCTGTTACCGACCCATCCGCATTGCGCCAGACCGGGTTGCGCCAGTTATGGCCAATGGCCGCCATCTCTCGTACTTTGGCTTCATCAATTTCAATGCCAAGACCAGGCGCGGTGAGGCGAGGCACAAAGCCATCCTGGTATTTGAACACGCCCGGATCAACAAGGTAATCCAATAGGTCAGAGCCTTGGTTGTAATGAATGCCTAAGCTTTGCTCTTGAATAAAGGCGTTGGGCGTGCAAAAGTCCACTTGCAGTGAAGAGGCCAGGGTAATGGGGCCAAGCGGACAGTGGGGTGCAACGGCCACGTCATAGGCTTCGGCCATTGACGCAATTTTGCGCAGTTCCCAGATACCCCCGGTGTGGCTCACATCCGGCTGCACAATATCTACGGCACCACTGGCTAAGAGACTCTTGAAATCCCAGCGCGTAAACATCCGCTCACCCGTGGCGATGGGAATGCTGCTGTGGCGAGATATTTCCAACAGGGCTTCGTTGTTTTCCGGTAAAACCGGTTCTTCGATAAAGAGAGGCTTGAAAGGTTCCATCTCCTTCATGATAATCTTCGCCATGCCCTTGTGAACGCGACCATGCAAGTCCACGCCGATACCAACGGCAGAGCCAACCGCTTCCCGTACGGAAGCCAGGCGTGCTACCGCTTCTTCGACTTTCTGGGCCGAATCAATCCATTCCATATCGGCGGTGCCGTTCATCTTGAGGGCAGTGTAGCCCTGCGCTATCTTTTCTCTGGCACCAGCGGCGACTTCGGCTGGCTTATCGCCACCAATCCAGGCATAGACGCGCATCTTATCGCGCACTGGGCCACCCAGCAGTTCATAGATTGGCACGCCTAGATGCTTGCCTTTAATGTCCCACAGGGCCTGGTCTATGCCGGAAATGGCGCTCATCAAGACCGGGCCACCACGATAGAAGCCGCCGCGATAGAGCACCTGCCATAAATCTTCAATGTGGGCCGCCTCTTTGCCGATGAGATACTCGCTCATCTCTTCCACTGCCATGCGCACTGTGTCCGCACGACCCTCGACAATAGGCTCGCCCCAACCGACGATGCCATCATCTGTCGTGACTTTGAGAAAAAGCCAGCGTGGTGGCACCTTGAATAATTCCATTTTGCTGATCTTCAATTCAATCACCCCGCATTAGGGTATCATTGATTGAAGAATTATTGAAGATGAGTGGACGAATAAATTCGTTGGTCTAACAAAGGAAGTCAAAGCATGAATGATCGGAAGCAGAGTAACGGCACACGGGGGCGCAGGCGTTTTCTGGGACAGGGGTTATTGTCTCTTTTTGCTGGTCTTACAGGCAAATCAATAGCGGCGGATAATGAAGTGAAGACCCCACCGGGGGAGAACGACCAAACCCTGAAGCGGCACATGCGGCAGGGCAACCCTCCGGTTCAGCCACTTGATACGATGGTATTGTTTGAACGCGGCGATGAGAGCAACGGACGAGCTATGACGCATGAAGTGCTATCGCTGGTTCATCAGGAGAAGGGCAGGAACTCTTATCCCTGGACACTCTATGCCAGCCTGGAGACCCATCATGAAGTTGGTGATGCCTGTGTGGTTTGCTCGCGCTTGCATAAACACGGCCCTGGTTGGTCGAGTGGCCTGCACTCCGAAGTGTTTAATCATAGCCGCGCCGTGGCTCTGGGTGTTAATGTAGAAATGAGCAATGATTATGCAGGGGCCGAAGCGACGCAGGTTATCGGTGTGAATATTCAGGCTGTCAAAGGCCCCACGCCGATGCAATATGGCATCCAGATTCACGATGGCGAGGGGCACTTTCAAAAGGGCATTGGCCTCAACGGGCAGGGCGACACGGGAATGGATATGCCTGGCAAATTTGGTGTTGGCATTAATACACACCAAAATAACATTCGTTTGAACGAAGGTGCCTGTGTTGAGTTGGATGGCAAAGGCCAGATAAAAGTGCGCTATTTTAATGGACGCATTGAGTTCCTCAACGGCGACCACTGCTTTGGCCACCTGGATGTTAATGGTAAAGACCACGCTTTATAATGCCATCAACAAGCCACAAGATGCTGCCATATTCTGCCGTGGGTATTACACTGCGAATAGTTAACGCAAGTTGCTAAGGGTGCCGGAGCTATAAAAGCCCCGGCAGGAAGGCTAAAGCCAACCGTCCTCCCGGACGGAACATCCATCAAAACTGTATCCTTGTGGCGTCCAAAGGACGCTCGGCCAACGGCCTTCCTGCCGGGGCTTTTATAGCTCCGGCACCCTTAGCAACTGAAATCGGAATAGCTTACCATGACTTATAGTGACGCTTATAATGGGTTAGAACCCCAGGAACTGTGGCGGCATTTCGATGCCTTAAATCATATCCCCCGTCCCTCTGGCGCAGAGGCAGCGGCACGCGCTTATGTGCAGCAAGTGGCGCAGGAGTTTGGCGCGACCTCGAACGAAGATGAGCGCGGCAATATGGTGGTGCGAGTGCCTGCGACGATGGGAAGAGAAAATGCCCCCACTGTCGCAATCCAGGCGCACCTGGACATGGTTTGCGAGAAGCGGCCCGATGTGGTGCATGACTTTGCGACTGACCCAATTCGACCCCAGCGTGAAGGCGACCGCATCCTCGCCAGTGGCACCACCTTGGGTGCAGATAATGGTATTGGCGCAGCCGCGGCGCTGGCTCTATTAACGCAGCCTGGCCTGGAGCATGGCCCCTTAGAATTGCTTTTTACGGTTGATGAAGAGACTGGTTTGCATGGGGCGATGGCGCTTGATCCATCGCTCGTGACATCACGTATGTTGATTAATCTGGACAGTGAAGACCCGGATGAACTGACCATTGGTTGTGCCGGTGGCGCGGGCACGGTGTTGCACTTGCCTGTAACCTTTGAACCCACTCCGCCCGGCTGGGTGGGGCGTGAAGTCGTAGTTTCCGGTTTACGCGGCGGACATAGCGGCGTGCAGATTCACGAGCATTTAGCCAATGCCATTAAGCTACTAATGGGAGCCTTGCTTTATATTCAAGATAGTGGCGATGACTTTGGCCTGGCGGCCATTCATGGCGGCAGCGCCCATAATGCCATCCCCCGGGATGCGTGGGCACGCCTCGCAGTTGGGCGTGAATCCCTAGCGATGTTAGAAAGGATCATCCCGGAAGTCGCCAGAGCCATGCGCAATCAATGGGGTGACGATGAGCCGGATTTGGCTTTAACGGTGCGCGAGATGACAACGCCCAATGAAGTCATAACCCGCCGCGATTTCAACCGCTTACTGAATTTGCTGGATGATCTGCCGCATGGCGTTATAAATATGAGCCAGGTGTTCCCCGGCAAGGTGGAAACCTCGACGAACCTTGCAGTGGTAGAAACGAGAGAAGGCCAGATTGAAATAGCCACCAGCAGTCGTAGCTTTCTGGCGGAAGAGTTGCAAAAGGTGCAAAATCGCATTGCCTCCAATGGTCGCAACGCCGGGGCCGAAGTGGAAGTGCGCGATGGCTATCCCGGTTGGGAACCAGTCGCCAATTCGCGTTTGCTACAAGTGACCGATGAAGTGTATCGGCAGATATTCCGCAAAGCTCCGCAAGTGCAAGTCGTTCATGCTGGCTTAGAGTGCGGCGTAATTGTGTCTAAAATACCGGGCATGGAGGCCATCTCTTTTGGCCCCACGATTCGCGGCGCGCACACCCCTGAAGAGCATGTTTATATTTCCACGGTCGCTTCCATCTGGCGACTGTTGGTGGCCCTGCTCGCTACGCTTTCCGCCCGCTAAATAAATGTTGGCCCTATAATCGCATTAAAGGATTAAAGTCGTTATGAAATTGTCTCCACAGGAAATAGAAACTCAAGCTCTGAATCCTGAAACATTACAATTGGCTCTCCAATGCATGAAGGTTAATGGCTATGTGGTGTTTGAAGAGGTGTTGCCAAAAGATTTAGTGGCAGGCTTGCATCAGGAATTTATGCAAGTTTTTGAAGAGCATCGAGCGCGCACCGATTCCAATCGTGGCAATAACCGCTATCAGATGCACCTGCCGTTTCGAGACCCTTTTAACCATGAGGCCGTTATCACCAACCCATTAGCTTTAGCCGTCATTGATGAAATGTTAGGGCAAGATGCGGTCTGTCATTACTTTGCCTCCGACACGCCACTGCCAGGTTCCGATTATCAAAAGGTGCATTCTGACATTCACCTGCTCTTTCCCGAAACGTCTTTGGCTTTACCGGCGTATAGCATTGTGGTGAATATTCCCCTTGTGGACTTCCGCGAGGATAACGGCCCGGTCGAAATCTGGCCTGGCGGCACGCACCTGATGCCGGGTGCGATGAATATCCAGGAACTTGCGCCTTTAATGCACTCAGAGACGGTGCTAATGCCCGCTGGCTCGCTCTTGATTCGTGATATGCGGATGTGGCATCGCGGTACACCCAATCGCTCGGATGAGGCGCGACCCAATATGGCTCTCATCTACTCCCGCCATTGGCTAAAAACCCATTATCCATCCATTGCTATTTCCGCCGGGGCTTACGAAGGACTTTCCGAACGGGGCAAGCGACTGTTTCGCTTTGAGAAGATCACCTAACCCCCGTCCCCTTCCCGAAACAGGAAGGGGAGTCAAAGGATAACTGTTCACTTTGAGGTGTTACGATAGAGTACGCCTGTGTTCCCCTCGCCGCATCGGAGAGGGGACAGGGGAGAGGTTAAAATGAAAAAATCACAACTGGCTATTAATTCCGTCTCAACACGGGGCGGCTTAGAAGAAACCCTGGCGGCTTATGCAGCAGCGGGATTTACCAACGTCGAATTTGTTTTAGGGCCAGTACATGAGTATGTGGCGCAGCACGGTATTGAAGCCCTGCGCCGCTTGTTGGATACACATAAGTTGCAATGTATTGGTGGATTTGAAACAGGGTTAGAATGCTTCTCGCCAGCCGAACAGCGGGAGCGTAATCACCAACTCATCCTCGAAAATGCTCGCCTCTTAGCCGAACTGGGTGGCACCAATTTAGTGGTAGGCACCGATGGCCCCAGTGATGTGGGAACCATTGAGCATCCGCTTGGCGAAATGGCTAAAGTCTTCGGCCAGGTCGCTAAGAGCATCAAAGGCACAGGCGTTAATCTCTGTATTGAATTCAATTGGTCACCCGTAGTTAAATCACTGCGCACCGCAGCGGAAATTGCGCGTCGCTCGCGTGCCAATAACGTAGGGGTGCTGTTCGACCCGGCGCACTATCACTGCACGCCCACCAAGTTCGACCAGATTAACGCCGAGAACGTCGCCTATATCAAGCATGTGCATGTGAACGATATGCGCGATAAACCCGGTGAGCTTTCCAACTGCAACAGCGACCGCGAGTTGCCAGGCAAAGGCCATCTCGATTTAAAAGCTATCTTCAACCAAATCGAAAAGCATGGCTACAAGGGCTACTTCTCTATCGAGATGTTCAATGATAAGCTGTGGGCCATGTCTCCCTCTAAAGCAGCCAAGCTAATGTATGAAAGTATGCTGCCGTTGTGTAAAAAGTAGAATTTGGAACCACGAATGCACACGAATAGACACGAATAAAAAAGAGGATGGAGGATAGAAGATCAAGGGTCAAGGATTGAGCATCCAGTATCTTGTAACCAGCATCCAGCATCTAAATCATTCGTGTCTATTTGTGTGCATTCGTGGTTCCACCCAAAATAAGGAGAATAGATGCAACCGTTGCGTTTTGGAATTGTCGGCTGTGGCGGTATTGCCGGGCTGCACGCCGATTGTTTGCGTAATTTAGAAAAAGATGGATTAGCTCAGTTAGTTGCCGGGGCGGAAACTGATGCTGGGCGGCGCGAGAAGTTTGGGCAAAAGTGGAATCTGGCCATGCATGATTCCCTTGAAAGCTTGCTGGCCCGTGATGATATTGATGTGGTTACGGTGACAACGCCTAGTGGAATGCATGGCCAGAACTGCGTTGATATTGCGCGCAGTGGCCGTCATGTGCTGTGCGAGAAGCCGATGGACGTGAAAGTTGAAAAAGTAGACGAAGCTATTGCCGCCGCCCGCGAGAACAAAGTAGTATTGGGCGGCATTTTTCAGCAGCGTTTTGCGCCGGGGCCGATGAAAGTCAAGCGTGCTGTCGAAGGCGGCTACTTTGGCGATATTGTGTTTGTCCACTGCGAAACGCCCTGGTATCGCGCCCAGAGTTATTATGACAGCGGCGATTGGCGTGGCACTTGGGAATTGGATGGCGGCGTCTTGTCAAACCAATCGCCGCACATGATTGACCGCTTAATCTGGTTGGGCGGCGATATTGAAGAAGTAATCAGCGCCACCTGCGAAAGCCGCGACCGCAACATCGAAGCCGAGACCTTAGCCGTTGCCACAATTCGCCTCAATAATGGTGCATTGGGCACCATTACGGGCACGACCCTCGCTTATGATGGCCTGGATCAACGGGTCTTAATCTGTGGCACCGAAGGCAGCGCGTCTTTCACGGGTGATAATCTGACCTACTTCAAAACCAAAGAACCTTTTGTCGAAGAAGGCACGGGAGATAACGCCCGTAACGACACGGGGAGCAACACCGCCAGTGATCCCTTAGCCCTTTCTTCCAATAGCCATGAAGCGAATATCCGCGACTTCATTATGGCCGTGCGCGAAAACCGAGAACCCCTTGTTACCGCCGAAGATCAGCGCAAAGTGGTGCGCTCCCTCAATCTCATCTACGAAAAAGCTGGCGTCGGTCGCTACGCGAAGTAATTTTGAAGATCGAGGATAGAAATCGTCTGCTGCGCTTCTCTATCCTCAATCTTCGATCCTCAGTCATGTCTGACCATATCGCTCTCGTAGTCATACCACTGTGGGCGAGCGTGAAAGCCGAAGAGTCGTTTCTGTTCGGGCGTTAATTCAGCAACCACTTCGGGGGAGAGGCTGCGCGGGTAATCCCATTGAGGACGCACCCACGGGCGATGGAAAAAGGCATGGATAGCCCGGCGCGGTTTATCGGTGGTATTGCGACTGCCTGCGTGCCACAGGCCACCGTTAAAGGCAATAAGACTGCCTGCCGGGGCTTCCAGATACACCGCTTCCTTTTCAATTTCTTCCCGCTCCTGTCCTCTGGGAAAGGGACGATCCTGGCTACAGGGTACGACCCTGGTGGCGCCATTGGCTTTAGTAAAATCGTCGAGGGTATGGAGAGCGTTGATGTACAGCACGGTGCCGGGCACAGTCTCGCTCTGGTCAAGATGCAAGTTCTGACCCCCTCCGCCCGGTGTCATGGAGAGTCCATTCAAACTGCCCAGCACACAGTCCTTGCCTAATATAAGCTGCATTAAGGGCAACACTTGCGTATCGAAAGCAAATGACCGAAATAAGGGATGCTTTTGCGGTAGCATATAAGCCACCTGATGCACGTCGGTATGCCAGTGTCGTTGCGGGCCAATTTCTTTCTCGCGTTCAAAAATCTCGTCGAGAGCGGCAATAGCGGCATCGGTTTGTGAGCGATTCAGCACACCTTCTATAATTGTATAACCCTGAGTGTGTAACTCAGCGGCGTAATCTTCCAAAGGGCGCGACATAAAATTCAATCTCCTTGCGCTTCAATTCTCCCCTAATAACGCGTTTATCTCAGCAAGAGAAAATGCGCAAGGCAGTGGCAAGAGCAAAGAGAGATAATTGACAGTTCACAGGAGGCGGATTATATTGCTACTTAGAACTAAACATCACTAAATTAGCTCATTTACAGGAGATAATGAATGATATTCGCTCACTCATAAGCATAATTGAACACACCTCAACCGATGAGGTGCAAATTCTCTGCGCTGCATCAGTGGTGGCGAGAGTAGCTTCTTTTAGCGACATTTCTTTAATCATTCTGTTCCACTCCAAAACATTCAGAGCCGCCTTTGTCTTTTCCGGCAGGGGCGGTTTTGTTTTGCCCGCCACTCTTGGCGGAGACTCCATAAGAGCCTGGTATTTAGAGATTTCGGCTCGTCTCATATTGTCCCATGCACAGGTTTATTTCCAACAGTCGAAAGGAGGTCATCTCCAGCCGTAATCACCCCAGTATCCGCTTAATTCGTAGCCTGCATTTACGCGCCGAGCGAGAGCGCACGGGCCTCTTTTACATTGAAGGCATCCGCTTTGTGGCACAGGCCATTGAAAGCCGTGCTCCCCTTGAGGCCATTGTTTGCGCCCCACCCCTGCTGAAGCATCCCCTGGGGCAAAGGATAGTGCATCAACAACGACGCGCCGGGGTACCTTGCCTCGAAGTCACGCCTGATGTGTTATCCAGCTTGGCCCTCAATGATGAGCCACAAGGCATCGGAGCAGTAGTGCGCCAGAAGTGGGAGCCTTTAGCCCCGCTTGTGCCCGCCCAAGACCTCTGCTGGCTCGCGCTTGAAACAATCCAGTCACCTGGAAATTTAGGCACGATGCTACGCACCAGTGATGCGGTTGGCGCTGCCGGGGTTATCTTAATTGGCAATGGCATAGATGCTTATGATCCAGCCACCGTGCGCGCCACAATGGGCGCGATATTCGCACAACGCTTCGTGCGAGCTTCTCTCAAAACTTTTATGGCATGGAAGCACCGGCATCAATGTCTGTTAGTGGGCACTTCGCCTCATGGAGCGACTGAATATCATGCTATTGCCTATCCTGCTCCGGTTGTGCTTTTTATGGGAGGCGAAAGAAAAGGACTTTCGGCAGAGCAGCAGGCGTTATGTGATGTTATGGTCAAGATTCCAATGGTGGGCCGGAGCGACTCACTCAATTTAGCGGTGGCTACGGGTATTATGCTGTACGAAATCTACCGGCAGGCGGCGGCTCCACAGCCGGTTGAGAGTGGCGCATGACTCATCCTGGAAGGCGTATAATTGCATTAAGGCTCAAGCATACTTTTAATCAATAACGAACTTCATGCCAAAGGAGAATTGCTGTGACGGATGTAGATGTTTATGCATTAGCACCGCGCTTTGCTAAGTATTTGCGGGTAACCGATGTGGTAGATGGTCTGGATGCTGTGGGTCGCGCCGATTTAACTCTGCTTGATACGGCAATTCGACCCCGCTGGATGGGCATGAAGTTCTGGGGGCCTGCGGTGACGATGCGGGTTGTGCCCTCTAATCAGCGGATGCCCGTTTTGTCGCGGGAAGAGGCCCGTCGCTCGCATAGCATGTGGGCTGAGATGGGTGGCTTTGGCGCGAGTCTCGATGAGCATATCAAGCCGGGTTGTGTGATTGTAACTTCCACGGGTGGGGCACGCGAGACGGGCTGGTGGGGTTCTAACAACAGCATGGATATGCAGGCGCGGGGCGCGGTTGGCATCGTCACCGAAGGCCAGTGCCGTGATACCGATGAAGTGGTAATGCAGCAAACCCCTGTGGCCTGTGCTGGCATCGGACGCCCCATCATTCCGGGACGCGTGCAACTGGTGGATGTCCAGGTGCCCGTAGGGTGCGGTGGTGTCTTGGTGCGTCCGAATGATATAGTCGGCTGTGATTGGGATGGCGTGGTGGTGGTGCCCTATGAGGTCGCTGAAGAAGTGCTGGCGATTGCGGCGCTTATTGCGATAGATGATAAAAAGTCGCGCCGTCGCCTCTATGAAAAGTTAGGCAAAGAACTTGACCAGACGGTAGATTGGGAAGCTGCCGCCGAGTATTACAAAGATATTTTATAAAGTGATGCAGGCAATAGAGGAGGTCTCATGGTGTTGAGCGAGGAAGGATTGAAGGGGATAGGCAAACTGGCTGCAATGTCTATTCACGAGAATTGGGAGCAGCCTCAAAGCGGATCAATTGCCGCTGTAGAGTTCCAAACCTGGGCCAAGGCTCATTCGACGGAAGAAGTGCAACAGCTTATTAGCTACGTCCGTGAGTTTGCCGCTGCGGTTGGCGTCTCCTGGAAAGACCTCGATCAACCTCCTAAAAGCGCAGCAGAACACAAGAAGCGCGAGGCGATTAGTTGCTTTGCCCTTTCGGTGTGGCGGATGCGCCAGATGAAAGATATAGAGCCACGCTTCACTGAGGCGCTAGACAAAGTGGCCGCGCTGGAAGATGAAGCTTTCGATGAGACTAAACTGCAAGCTTTAAAGCAACGCCTCCGCCATACTGTTGGTGATATGGCGACTTTACCTTCTGCAATCCCTGCTGAAGTTGCTATTGAGGCTAAAAGCGAGGGGCCAGTGCAGGCTGCTCATGATAGCGTTGATAATTTGGAGACTTAAGTTCAGCACAAACTAATTCACAACCTTAAGAGGAGATAAATCCCGGATGGAATATCGTATTTTGGGCCGCACAGGTGTGCATGTTTCAAGCCTGTGCTTTGGCACCATGTCGTTTGGTGGCGATGCTGATGAGCCAACTTCTGCTGCTATGTTTAAGCGTTGCCGGGAGGCAGGTATCAACTTTTTTGATACCGCTAATGTGTACACAGGTGGGCGTTCCGAAGAGATTCTGGGTCGCCTGATTGCGGGGGAACGCGATAACATCGTGCTGACCTCGAAGGTTAACTTTCCCGTGGGGGAAGACCTCAATGCGCGGGGCACTTCGCGTCGCCATATTATGCTGTCGGTGGAAGCCAGCTTAAAGCGGCTGGGCACAGATCGGCTCGATGTTTATTTTCTACACTCCTTTGACCCCTATACGCCAATGGAAGAGTCATTGCGTGCCCTGGATGATTTAGTGACTGCCGGAAAAATCCTGTATCCGGCGGTGAGCAACTGGGCGGCGTGGCAAATCGCCAAAGCACAGGGGATTGCGGCGCAAGAACACTTAGCGCGTTTTGAATGTATTCAGCCAATGTATAGTCTGGTGAAGCGCCAGGCCGAGGTGGAGATTCTGCCCCTGGCCCTTTCCGAAAAGATTGGCGTGATCTCCTATAGCCCATTAGGTGGCGGCTTGCTATCGGGCAAATATAGCAAAGAGAGCCGCCCGGAAAGTGGCCGCCTAGTCGAGAACGCCATGTATAAAGTGCGCTATGGTGACGCGAGTTATCTGGAAAACGCCGAGCGGTTTACAGCTTATGCTCAAGAGAAGGGTATTCATCCGGCAACTCTCGCGGTGGCCTGGGTGATGTCGCACCCGGCCATCACAGCGCCGATCATTGGTGCCCGTAACGTGGAGCAGTTAGAGCCATCATTGGCCGCAGCGGATTTAGAGATGACCCCCGAATGGCGGGCCGAAATTTCGGCCTTCACCCCGCAACCGCCACCCGCCACAGATCGCACCGAAGAGCAGAAGGGTATGTCTTATGGTGCGGTGAAAACTAAGTAGCACCGTGTTTAGCCAACTGTTCGTAGTTTAGAAGGTAACGGTGACGAGTGATAAGTTACAGTGCACAGTGCATTCTCTTCTACAAGTTATGATGAAATTCATTAATCCACTTCCCTCATCAGATTTATATGTGTATCACTACACCAGGGTTGATACAGCCTTGAATTACATATTGAGAGATGGAACTCTAAGACTTAACTCATTTGCCGCAATGAATGACCCACGAGAAAATAAGAGTTGGACAATTGCTACGATGATTAAGCCATCGTTTGATTTAGAACCTAAAGATTGGGATGCTCTCTCGGAGAATGTATCAAATATTCTGAAACAGAATGTGAAAATGGCTTGCTTTAGTAAGGACAGGGAAACTGCGGTTGATAAGTGGCAGCCAGACGGATTATTAGATAGGGGGTTTGCGAGACCTAGCATGTGGCATCATTATGCGAATGGACATAATGGAGTATGTTTAATGTTCAGCATTGAGAAGCTAAATGTGGCCTTTTGCAAACAAGTTGAACCTGACAGGACTTTTTCTGGGACTGTAATTTATTCTGACGATGGCATTATCTTACGGATGGGGCATCACCCTTTCTGTATTGATTTAACAGGCTTTGCTAATATCTCAAATCTTCAATCTGATCCAAGGTTTACGATTGAAGTCAATAATCATCTCCGTCGTTGGATGTCCGAGTTATTTTTCACGAAACTAAAAGATTGGAGCAATGAAGAAGAATTCCGGTGGGTGTATTTGGATGATAATCCTCAACCTCTTCCTTTAGAATTTCACGATGCACTAGAAGGGATCATAATTGGAGAAAAAGTTTCGTCCGTTCACGAAGAAGCCTTTCTGAAATACTGCGTGTTATACAAAGCAGATATAGCGCATCTAGAATGGAGAAACGGTTATCCCACCATAGTGCATTCGGGACAGCCATATATTACACATAAGCACTTACTTAACCCATGAGATCAAAATAGCAGCGCAACTAGGTGTTATCTATCTGGGAATCATCAACAAAGGTCAATAAAACTTTGAAAAAGCTCATCTTTTTTGTTTTGCTTGCCTGTTTAGCCACCTTGCAAAGCTATTCGGCTCAAGCCAAGTCCCGTTCCGCCTTTGCTCAGTGGGGCGCACAAACTCTGGCCGAGACTAATAATTTGTTCTGGATACCACAGCGTAATTTGTACGCGGATGAGGCCAAACCTGCCGGGCCAAAGCCGACTACCCCGGCTTTTATGTGGGGTTGTGGGGTGCAGTTGTCGGCCCTGGTCGCGGCGACCGAAGTGGATCGCAAAACCTATGCTCCGCAGTTAGCCCGCTATGCGCAGGCGTTGCAAGTCTACTGGACGAATGCCCACGGTATCGGCGGCTACGATGTCTTGCCTGCCCCTAAACCCTCCGACCGTTACTACGATGATAACGCCTGGATTGTTTTAGATTTGGCGGACGCTTATCAAACCACCAGGCAGCCGCAATACCTCCATTGGGCGGAAAAGACGTTTCGTTTTGTGGACAGTGGCGAAGATAACCAACTGGGCGGCGGTATTTTTTGGAAGGAAAATGAGAAAAGTTCCAAGAACACTTGCTCTAATGCACCATCTGCCGCCGGAGCCTTACGCCTCTATCAGCTAACCCACAAACCAGAATATCTGGCCACCGCGCAGCGCCTCTATACGTGGACGAACACCCATTTGCAAGATAAAGATGGGCTGTTCTTTGATAATCAGCGTTTAGATGGCGAAGTGGAGCAGACTAAGTGGTCGTATAATTCGGCCCTCATGATTCGCACCAATTGTCTGTTCCATGCCATAACGCATGATAAGAAATATCTGAGGGAAGCCCAACGTATCGCCAGGGCAGCCGAAGCACACTGGGTTCATGCGGATACAGGTGCTATCCGCGATGGGTCTCAATTTGCGCATCTGCTGTCTGAGTCGTTTTTGTACGTCTATGACCGCGATCATGATCCACATTGGAAAGATGTAGTCGGGCGTGCGTTGAAGTTCTTGCACGAGAATGGGCGAGATCCGCATGGTTACTACAGCAAGCAGTGGGATACACCCGTTAAGGATACTCTAACCACAGTGCGCCTGATTGACCAGGCCAGCGCGATTCGCGCTTACTGGATGGCGGCTCGTTATAAGCTCAAATGACCAAGTGAGAGGGCAGACTTAACATCTGCCAAAATACCGCAGGCGCAAGAGTATTTCTCTTGCGCCTGCTCTATTTTACGAGGCTGGATTTAAGGTGATTAAAAAATCAGCAAGGGCTTAGGGCGAAGGGTTACGTCGCCACTCATTGTTGTTGATGTCTTTCCAGATACTGTCGGGTCGCTGCCATTTAGCGTGACCATCTAAGAAGCCAACGACTAAGCCGCCCTGGTGACGCACCAATGCGCCAGACTGAGTTGTCACATAGGGTATCGCGCCAGGGAAGATGTTATTGAAGGGATACAAGCCGCCCCGCGAAGCGGTGCCATCACCACGCCCGGCATCGGCCAGAATAATGAAACGATCTGGATAGTTGAACACTGCCAAGGGCGTCTTCTCGTTAAACCCAAAGTCGGGGTTCGACTGATACCATGACTGCTGGCTCGCGCCATTGGCTACATATTGTTCATTGAGTTGAAAGCCATAATCACCCGGATACCAGTTGCCGGGGCCGACGGTGCCCCAGTCGGTGGCCGAAGAAGGGCACGCCCAAACTTTGCCACTCTTGATGTAGGGGTCGAGTTTCGCCTGAATCGAGAAAGGGGCTTTTCCGACTGCGGTGTCGGGGGTGCCAGTCGGAGCCTGGCGTTCGGTTACTGTCGCGGGCAGATGTTCATCATTGTCCTGGATGTATTGCACAAAACCCAGACCAATCTGCTTCACGTTCGACAAGCAACTGGCCTGACGCGCCTTTTCACGGGCCTGAGAAAAGACGGGGAACAGAATCGCCGCCAGAATTGCTATGATGGCGATGACAACAAGCAGCTCAATCAGCGTGAAACCTTGTTTTCTTTGGTTGATTTGCTGGCTCCTCGATTGGGGCAAGCTCTGTTTATTAGGCTTGCTATAACTACGATTAAACACTATTTTCTCCTTTGGGGCGATTCGATTTTTCGCCCTCGCTTTGAAACTGCCGTTGCGAGATGGACTTCCCGATGGGACAGCTTAAAAATGCCGCAACGGTGAATTCTAAATCTCTAAATTGTCGGACTTACTGTTATAGGTTGTTAAACGGGTTGGGCTAAAAAGCTGGCACTCGCCACAGGAGGCAGAGTACCTGGGTTAAGAAGCCGGTCAACGTGGAAGTGATGAGAAGAAGATTAACAGTGCTGAAGCGTTCTCATCTGCCACATTGCCGGCCACCTACAGCTTGAGGTGCAGCCAGTGGACACGAGCGTGCAGGCGGCGCGACAACACATCGCGCAGAGAAGAGCCTGACAACACAAGTGGGCAGAGAGTAACATGTTCAACGAATCTTTAATCTATGGCTTGAGTAGCATTAAACAAGAATAGGTTGAGAGATATAGCAATTTAGCCGATCTGATTCTCTTAACTACTTTTTAATCCTGCGCTATCAGCATAATTGTCTACTTGTTGAGTAGACTTTGAATAAATTATAGAGATTGTTTTATTAATTGTCAAGACGGTTTTCTAAAAATCTCAAAAATTGCGTGGCAAAACGGTATAAAGTTGGCACTGAGAACTAAGACAAGATTCCAGGTAAGGCGCAACGACCACTTAAACGCGGTGTCTTAAAGCCGATGTAATTGACCTGAAACAGTTAAGTTTTTAGGTTGTATAGAAGCATTGGTTATTGGTTTTAGTCATCTTTTTTAGATCACACGGAGAGAGGATAGCAACATGAGGCGACAAAGTTTGAGGTATTGGGGTGTTGGCGCGGTTTTTGGGTTGGCGGCAGCCGGTGCTTTTGTCGGTCGAGCGCAAGACCAGGCATGTGCGCCTGCTCCAGCAGGTATGACGGGCTGGTGGCCCGGCAACGGCGTAGTGAACGAATTGGTTTATAAGACTAATGCGGTCATGGACAATACTATCACCTTCGGAGCCGGGGAGGTTGGCCAAGCCTTTAACTTCCAGGGCAACCATAATGGCGTCAAGCTGCCGATTGCCGACCGTCCGGTTGGAGCTACAGGCTTTACTGTGGAAGCCTGGCTTAATCCGGCGGATGTCGCGCCGGGTCATCCTATTTTCGAGTGGAATAATGGCACGACCTTCGGCGTGCATATGTGGACTTATGAACAAAACGGCGAATTATGGGCCAATTTGATGGATACTGGTGGTATAGCCCATTACATTAAAAGCCCGGCGGGAGTTCTGGCTACCAATACTTTTCAGCATGTGGCATTGACCTATGATCGGGCTTCGGGCGTGGGCAGAATTTACCGCAATGGAGAAATTGTAGCCAACCAGAATTTAGGGCAATTTAGACCACAGACGGGCGGGTTTGATCTCTATCTCGGTTATCGTCCGGCTGGTCTGGGGCAGGGGCAGCGTTACGTTGGGCTAATGGATGAAATCAGTGTCTATCGGCGTGCCCTTACCCCAGCCGAGATTCAGGGTATTTTTCGTGCTGGTGCTGCCGGTAAATGCACCACGCCAACGGGTGGGGTCGCTACGGCTACTGCCCCGGCCACAGGCACGCAGCCCGCTACGGCAGCGGGTCTACCTGTGGGTTCGGCGCCTCCTGGGTCGCCCCGCATTACAACGGGCACGGCGGCAACGGCTACACCCACCCCAATGCCAACGCCCAGACCGATACTGCCAACACCCACTCCCATTCCCTTGATGCAGCGCCCAGTCGCCAATGGCCCCATCGCCGTGTTTGATTTCAGTGTGGCGTCTGGTCTAGACCCTGCTTTAGGGCATCAAATTTCTGACACTCTGGCTACTACCCTCCAAAGAGCCAACTTTGATATACGCACTCGTAAACAGGTGGCGCAGGCGATAGGAACGGATACCGCCGCACAAGCTCTGCTGCGTCCGCCTTACAGAGCCGCCACCCAGAATCGCTTGGCCGCTGCGGTGGGGGCGGGCAGTGTGCTCTTAGGTCGTGTCACTGATGTACAGTTGCATCACGGTAAGTCGGCCACCGTGCAGGCTGAAGTACAGCAACTTCAAGCGGGGACTGGTGCGGTGATGGATACGTTCTACATCACCGAAACCACACCGGACAGGGCTGGAACTGCCACCGATAATCAATTGTTAAGTGCAGCCGTGCAAAGAGTGGTCGCCTCCACCTTGAGGGCACTGCGCCAGGCGCATTAAGTTGCAAGTTCGACAGATAGGACGCAAAGCTTCGCTACGCTATGCTGCGCAGCATAGCGTAGCGAAGCTTTGCGTCCTATCTGATTACAACCTCATAAGTTTCACGGCCAGACGCTCATGCTCAGCACAGTGTTTTTGAGGGTGCCTTTGGTAATCGGTTTGACATGCCCATCCGCCCACAGCACATTTACTATATTATTGTGTGGCTGCAACGAGGCTTGATAGGTAGTGAAGTCGCCGTTATCCGTCCAGTTAACGCCATTCCAGAAGAGGCGATAAAGCATTTGCTCGCGGCCTTCGCCTCCCAAATCATCGAAGGCTACCACGACACGCGATGGGCCGCGAATGGCCGTAATAGGGACGCTTTTTGCGGGCATTGCGGATTGGCAGAACAAGGGGCCATTGAGCCAGTAGGTGAGGCCCAAAGTAGATTGATTTGGCCTGTGTTCTGATGCGCTGGGACATTGAAAAACCTCTTGCGTTCTGGCATAAGGCATAATTTCACTCACCCAGCCATCGGCACGCTGAAATGGGTCTCCACTGGAGCCGTTGGCTCCGGCAATGCAAGCGGCACCGTCAAAGGGATTCATTTCATCATGATCCTGCTCATATTGCAGCATAGATAGACCTATTTGATGGAGATTGCTCTGGCAGGCGGCTTTACGCGCTTGCTCTCGTGCCCCCGCTAATACTGGTAAGAGGATACCCGCCAGTAAAGCCAGTATCGCTGCTACTACGAGAACCTCAACCAGCGTAAAGCCGTCACGACGGCGTCCGGTAGATTGCATCACTCGTTTCTCTATTGACCACTTTGGTAAGTCGCTATGGCATTGGGCAGCATAAGTTCCGGGTGCGGGTAAGTCTGGTGGATGTCCGCAATGCGCTCTTTATACTCATTTTCTGTGAGGCTATTTCCCTGCTGTGCTTGAACCAAATGGGTGCGGAGCGCCAGTTCGAGAGCATTGGTGAAGACAGGCGATAGATTAATGGTGCGCACGGCGCGGAAAATGCCGGTGGCCGCATCCACCACATGTACTTGCAGGGGCGTGCGTGTATCGGGGGTGAGAGCAGGCAGCACACGCGGTTGCTCATCTGCTGTCAAAGACCACCAGGTGTAGGGTGCGCCGCCCCAGGGTACATGCGGAGCAAAGCGATAAAGCAAGAAAAGCACTGACTTTTCTACCGTCAGAGCCAATTCAGCCCTGCCCACACTGACGGACTCGATTTCTGCCTGTGTCGGTCGGTAGAGAAAAAGACGCAACTCGTGGCCCTGGCGCGTATAACGATAATCCGCGCCTTGAGGCCACTTTAGTTTAGCCTCTTCGTAAGCCTGCCCGATAACGCGACGCTCTTGCATAGGTGGCTCCCTTAGCTCCAAGGCATAGAGCAGAATAGAGGCCGCTTAACCTCAAGCCTTAAAGACAAGTAACAGCATTAAGCTTACCCCGGTATTACCTAAAGTGGGAGCATTAACCATCCGTATTTTTGCTATTAAATTCGACAAGCTGCATCCGGGATGGCGGTGTGACTTCTGCCTGGATGACCTGAGTCAACAATGTGCGGTAATTAGCGCCGGGGGTGATATGACCCAGCACTACAGCCTGCGCAGCGCCAGTGGCCGCTGGCACATTGCTGGGCCAACCATGCACGGTGGCATAACCCATCAGCGCAAAGGCTACAGCTTCCTTGGCATCAGGGTTTAAGCCTTGAGCATCTAAGGTAAGCACGGTTGACCCGTGTAGTTCTGCCTGCAACAAGCGTAAGAGCACTGGGTTGCGTGCTCCGCCGCCACTGACCAAGACTTCGTTTATCTGCCCTAAGTACTGGCGATATGCTGCCGCGATGCTGCGTGCTGTGAAAGCTGTCAGGGTTGCCACTATATCGTTAGCGTCCAGCCCTTGCTGTTTCGCCTGTTGGATATACTGAGCTGCTTCCCCTGGCCCCCACTGCTCACGTCCGGTTGATTTAGGAGGTTTAAGGCTAAAGAAGGGGTGCTGCATCCATTGGTTCAGTAATACTTCATCCACTTTCCCGGCTCCACTCATCCGCCCATCTTCATCAAAGGTTTGCGTGCCACCTGTGAGTAGGCGCACCGCTTCATCCATTAACACATTGCCCGGCCCCGTATCAAAAGCTATAACAGCCTGGTTAGTTGCCGAGGCAGGCGGGAGGTAAGTCACATTACCAATGCCGCCAATATTTTGAACGGCGCGATATTTCTCTTTATCGCGGAGCAAAAGCGTATCGAGATAAGGCACCAGGGGCGCACCTTCCCCGCCAACAGCCATGTCCCGAAGACGGAAATCGGCTACCACTGTGCAGCCAGTGCGTTCGGCGATGACTGCCGCTGCACCGATTTGTAAGCTGGAACGCACCGCACCGGGCACAACTTGGTGGTAAACCGTTTGGCCATGCGAGGCAATAAGATCAATCTTTTCCAGCGGCACATTCGCCTGGGCTGCCACTGCCATTGCTGCCGCAGCGAAAGCCTCACCCAACAGCATATTGGTTTCACAGACCGCCGCAGTTGATCCCGTGTGTGGCGGCATCAATGCCCGCACCCGGCCTTGCACTCCCCCCTCAAAAGGGTGCATAAGAAAGTTGTGCAGGGTGAGTTGTAAAGTTTTATCGCTGTGGGTGATTTCCACTAAAGCCGCATCAATGGCGTCCACTGAGGTGCCCGATATTAACCCGATAATTAGCACATTGGCCCCGCATTCTGAGTGTGCTTTATCTTGATAGTCATGATAGTTATCTGGCTATTAAAGCGACAAAGCAGCCCAAGAGACTTCTTAGTGTGCAAAATGTTTGTAGATTTGATATACATTGTGTCTTAACAGAGACACCAAACTCTCTATTCTTACATTCATACCATAAATTTCGGCGATGGCTTAGTCGTCTGGCCGCCACATTGTTTAGACGAGGATGATTTATGCTTGAAGTCCGCGTGGCTTTTATAGGAGCAGGTGCTTTAGCCAATCAGCAGCATTACCCTAGCGTAACTGAAATGAAAGGCGCCCGCATCGTTGCCATCTGCGACCTGGATGCCAGACGCCTTGCCACTACTGCTGATAGATATGAGGTGGAGAAGCGTTACTCCGATTATCGAACGATGCTTGAACAAGAAGAGTTCGAGGCTTGCTATATCATCATGCCGCCCGCGCCCTTAAAAGCCATTGCGCTCGATTGCCTGGCGGCAGGTAAGCATGTGTTTATGGAGAAGCCGCCTGGAGTCCGCACCGAAGAAACCATTGAAATGGCCGAAGCTGCCGCTAAGCATGGGTGCCTTACAGCGGTGGGCTTTAATCGGCGCTTTGCTAATGTAGTGGTCAAGGCGAAATGTGCCGTCTTTCAACAGAGCGCCCCTTCTTTAGTCATGGCCGAATTTCATAAGAACATGTTAGGGCACGGGCCATACGATAACATGAGCATCCTGCACTCCGATGTCATCCATGTGGTAGATTTGATGCGCGACTTCTGTGGCGAAGCGACCGAAGTCGTGAGCCAGGTGGAACACCGTTATGAAGAGTGGGAAAACTCCTATAACTTCTACAATGCCTTGCTGCGCTTTGATAGCGGCGCGTCGGGGATTCTCACCGCCAATCGCACTGGTGGCAATCGTTACGAGCGATTTGAGTTGCATGGCCGCAATATCTCCTGTTATATTCGTGCCCCTGAACAGGTGGAGATGTATTGGGCTGAATCGCGGGAAGCGCGCATTCTCGACGACCAATTCCTGACTGGCACCCGCGACCCGCGCATCACTTATGGCTATCGGGATGAGAACATTCACTTCATCGAATGTGTGCGTGCGGAACAGCAACCAATTACTCACTTGGCAGATGCCGTAAAAACCATGCAACTGTGCGACCGTATCGCTGAAGGGGCAAAGTGATAGCCGCAAAGAAGCACAAAAGACGCAAAAGATAGAGTGGTAGTCTGTCATGCTTCGCGCAGCGAAGAATCCTGTAAGAGCGTTCTTAGAACGTTAGTAAACGCTTTTACAGGAAATTAGCCACACTGTATGGAGACTGAAAGTAGATTCTTCGCTATGCTCAGAATGACAAGCTCTTACTCTATCTTTTGACTTTTATGCTTGAGCTAATCAAAGCGGCTAGTAAGGAATGTCATTGCAAACAAAATTACTAAATCGGTATAGTTGGTTGATGGGTTTGCTGCTGGTTCTGTTGCCGTCGGTTATTCGGGCTGCGCCAGTTGCTACCGAGCCGCCAGTTATTCCCGTTGGCTTAGATGCTTATCGGATGTGGGAGCATTGGCCGGAGCAGCGCATTGGGGTGCGGGCATATATGCGCAGCACTTATGATAGGCGAGGTGGCAATGAAGGTGCGGATGCCAGTCATTTTCTTTATCAGTTAGGCGATACCGCCAATGTCACGTTGGATGTGGCGGGGCCGGGTGTGCTCTACTTCGCGCGCTATAACCACTGGCACGGTAGCCCGTGGCATTATGATGTAGATGGCACTGACCATGTGGTGCAGGAAAGCAGTACCGCTGACCCCAATCACCCCATTCCCGGCTCGACGTTTTTACCGCAGAACTTGTTTCCTAACCCTTTAGCCTGGACATGGGACATTACCAAAGGCGCGGATTTATTGTGGGTGCCAATTGCTTTTGAACGTTCCTTGCAGATGGCTTATGAGCGCACGCATTATGGGACAGGTTATTACATTTATCACCAATATATGCCAGGCGCGAAGCTATCACAGCCCATTCAAGCATGGAATGGGCAAACCCCGCCAGATAACGGTGTGTTAGATTTAATCAACCGTAGCGGGACAGATATTGCTCCCCAAGCGGGCACGCTCGAAGGAGATAAAATCGGGGTGCGCCAGCAAACCGGGACACTAACCATTCCAGCTAAAGCTGCCGTAACAGTTCTCGACCTTAATGCTGCGCCTGCTACCGTTCGTGCCCTGGAATTCACTATCCCGCGTGATAAAAGCGAGGATTTTTCTCAGGCCCATCTGCGCATTACCTGGGATGGCCGTCCCACTCCGTCTGTAGACGCTCCGGTTGCACTCTTCTATGGCGCAGGGTCGTTGTATAACCGCGATGGGCGCGAATATCTGGTCAAAGCCTTCGCCACCCATGTGCGGTTCGATGATGCAGGCATTCACCTGGGGTGCTACTTCCCCATGCCCTTCTTTCGTTCGGCCCAGATTGAGTTAGTGGGTGGTGACGCGGCAGTCGAAGGGGTGCAATGGAGCGTGCGCTATGCGCCATTAACCGAACCTATTAATTATGTGACTTATTTTCACGCCACCTATAAAGACTTCCCGACGCCAGAGGCTGGGCGCGATTTGGTTTTACTGGATACCCGCGAAACCGAAGGTGGCGGCGACTGGTCAGGCAACTTTATCGGCACTTCGTGGATTTTCTCACATCGTGCTGTCTTAGGCACCCTCGAAGGCGACCCGCGCTTTTTCTTTGATGACAGCCTCACGCCGCAGGCCCAGGGCACCGGTACTGAAGAGTGGGGTGGGGGTGGTGACTACTGGGGCGGACAGAATATGACCCTGCCTTTTGCCGGGCATCCGACGGGCGCAACGCGACCCGAAGCAGCTAAAAACGACGAAGATAAAATCGAATCCGCCTACCGCTTCCTGCTCGCCGATCTGATGCCCTTTGGCAATCATGCCGTCATTCACTTAGAGCATGGCGGCGAGAACCAATCTACAGAACATTATGAAACCGTGACTTACTGGTACGGCGTGCCCAGTCCGACGCTTTTGAAAACTGATGAATTGGATATTGGCAGCCCCGTTAGCGAGAAGGAGCATCAGTATCTTTCGCCCCAGGCTTCACCTCCTTACAATCTGACTTCGCGTTATGAGTGGGGCGTGGATACGCTCAACGGCAAGGAAGTTTATCCGGCAGCGCCTGACCGGGGCCGCACCACCGAGGGCACCTCAGAATTCACGCTGCGCCTCGTGCGCAATAATTTGGGGGTCTTGCTGCGGCGTAAGCTTGACTATAGCTATCCGAACCAACGCGCCGAATTTTATGTCGCTGATGCCGGGGCCAGTAACTCGCCAGCCGCCTGGCAACTGGCGGGCATCTGGTATTTAGCCGGGTCAAATACCTGTGTTTATTCAAATCCGCGTGACGAATTAGGTGCGGCGCAGCATAATGTTCAGACATCGAATCGCCGCTTCCGCGACGATGAATTTATGATCCCGCGCAGTTTAACCGAAGGCCGCTCAGCCATTCGTGTGCGGGTGAAATTCACGCCAGTGAACCTTCCGCTTTTTCCAGGTCAACCTATTCCTGAACTGGCCTGGAGTGAAATGCGTTATACCGCTTACTGCTATGCGATGCCGCAGCTAAAACTGGGCGCAGTCGCGGCTGCGCCTTAGAAATCATATAGAAAGGGAAGAGAGCAACCTAAGCGGCCCGTCATGTTGAGCGCAGCGAAACATCTCATGCCTAATACTTAGCGAGAGGCTCATAAGCACGAGATGTTTCGCTGCGCTCAACATGACACTTAGCTCCTGCGACATAGCTTGAATAAATTTTTAGAGCCGTTTAACTTTATCCGCTAAAGGGCACGCCTAACTCGACCCAGTGCTTTAGGTCGGCAACCTGTTGGTCGCTGAGCTTATTGCGTGGTGGCATCTTCAAATTGGGGTCTGAATAACTCACCGCTTTAATCAGCAGGCTGTTGGCCGGGTCACCCGGGACTACGGCTGGCCCGGTCTTGCCACCTTTGAGAATGGCATCCCGTGAATCCAGGCGCAAATCAGCTTTATGCCGTTCCGCGCCATGACAGCCGTTGCAAGATTGGCTTAATATTGGTTGAATTTTTGTCTGGTAAAACTCGACCGCCTTGGGGTCTTTCGGATCAAGCTGGGCCACGCTACTCCCTTTGGCGGTGCCGTCTGTTGTAGCTGATCCCCCTCCTTGATTGCAACCTGCACAGATTAAGGCCGGGCACAGGAACAATAGATTTCGCACGGCTTTGGTAAACCTCATTTTGGTGATCCCTTTGATAATGTTGGATTTATTTTTACGGCCAAGCTGACTTTGAGCAATGTTGTCATTTAATGATAATCATCAGTTATTAAAAAGTTATTAGCGTGAGAATTTTATTTAACTGTTTATCGGATAGGGATTCAGTTGTTCAACCTAACCCCCGGCCCCCTTCCCGCTGCGGGAAGGGGGCCGGGGGTTAGGTTGCAATTAAAATAGCATATAGTCAGAGCACCGGTTTTATGCTACGGTGTTAAATACTCTGAATGAATCAACTTGCCACTAATGAGTAATAGCTTGTCATTCCGAGCGGAGCGCAGCGAAGTCGAGGAATCTTTAATGGTATCTACAATATCCAACAGCAAGATTTCTCGACTCCATTCCCTTTGGTCTTTTCGCTCGAAATGGCAATCTCGTAAATAGCAACTTGATTAAATATTACAAACCCATTATGAAAAACTTCTTAGCAATGACTTTACTCGTTCCTCTCCTGCTTGGCTCGTTCAGAGCTAAGGCTGATGTGGCTGTTACCGATGAGCGCATCAAAGAAGAAAGGCTGTCTTTTCAATCGTTCGCGCCCTGGTCGCCGCGCACGCATTTGAACGCGGATGTGGCGATGGTCTATGGCATTGATAAAACATTGCCAGAACGCCTGGAAACCTGGCGACAGCATGGCTATCGCGTGGAAGTGATGACAGGAGCTTCCTGGGGTGAGTATCAGGATTACCTGTATGGCCGCTTCGATGGCATCAACCATGAAGACGAAGCGCAGACGGATAGAAATGGAAACAAAGTCGGTCACGGCCGCGATGTCTATTATATGTCACCGGGCGAAGCCTATGGCCGCTTTCTATCGGTGGGCGTTAAACGTGCCTTAGATGCCGGGGCACAGGCCATTTATCTTGAAGAACCGGAGTTCTGGGTGCGTAGCGGCTATGAACCTCACTTCAAGAGCGAGTGGAAGGCATATTATGGCGACGAGTGGCAGCCGCTCTATTCCTCACCCGATGCCCAGTATCGCGCTTCCAAATTGAAATATTATCTTTATCGCCGCGCCCTGTCGCAGGTCTTTGACTTTGTCCATCAATACAGTCAGCAGACAGGTCGCCAGATCGCGTGCTATGTGCCCACCCACTCGCTGATCAATTATGCTCATTGGGGCATCGTCAGCCCGGAATCATCACTCCTGGATGTGGGGTGTGATGGCTACATCGCCCAGGTGTGGACAGGCACAGCACGCACGCCCAATGTTTATGAAGGACGGGAAAAAGAGCGCACTTTCGAGACTGCCTTTTTAGAATACGGTGCGATGCAGAACCTGGCGCGGGCTTCGGGGCGACGCGTCTGGTATTTGAATGATCCGGTTGAAGATAACCCCAACCATTCATGGACCGACTACCGCATGAACTGGCAGAACACCCTTGTTGCATCTCTCTTGCAGCCGGAAGTCTCGCGCTATGAAATCATGCCCTGGCCCGACCGCATTTTTAATGGTACCTATCCCATTAAAGATGTATCGCAGCGCAAGCCGGGCGAAGCTGTGCAAAAAGAGCCGATTCCTCACGACTACGAAACGGTTTTGCAATCGGTCATCAGCGCGTTAGGAGACATGAAGCAACCCTCTAACGCCGTGCGCTGGGAGTGGAGTGGCACCCGTGGCGTGGGCGTGCTGGTCTCCGACACCATGATGTTCCAGCGCGGCGAGCCGACGCCTTCTGATCCGCATCTTGGCTCTTTCTATGGTTTAGCGATGCCCCTCCTCAAGCATGGGGTGCCAGTTGAGCCAGTGCAAATTGAAAGCGCCACGAAGCCAGGCTTTTTGCAGAACTATCGCGTGTTGCTACTCACCTATGAGGGCCAAAAGCCACCCACTCCGGAGTTTCATCGCGCCTTAGCCCAATGGGTGCGCAATGGTGGTGCCCTGGTTATTATTGATACCGATAAAGACCCTTACAACAGCGTGCATGATTGGTGGAACAAGGCTCCCTTAGCTTATCAGACACCACTCCAGCATTTACTCGAAACTCTTGGCTTAGCTCAAAACGCTACCGGGACGTTTCCCGTTGGTAAAGGCGTCGTGCTGCGGGCGATGCTCTCTCCCGCCGCCATGACCTATCGGCCCGATGGAGCCACTCAGGTGCGCGCCCTGGTGCAGCAGGCGGCGACAGCCATCAAGATGCCGTGGCAGGCGGCTAATGCCCTGGTGCTGCGGCGTGGCCCCTACGTGGTAGCTGCCGGATTAGATGAATCAGTAGATGGCGCACCTTCGCCAATCTTACACGGCCACTTCATCAACCTTTTCGATGCCAACTTAGCCGTTCTGACGCAAGTGCCCGTCACGCCAAATCAACGCCTCTTGATGGTTGATGTTGATGCCTTTCGTGACCGTCAGCCCCATATCATTGCCGCCGCTTGCCGTGTGCGGGATGTAAAAGTCACGCGCCGTGAAATGAGCTTTCACACCGATGGCATTGCCGCCACTCAAGCGGTAATCTGCATCGCCTTGCCGCGTGCCCCTAAAACCGTAGAAGCCGATGGTAAACCGGTTGCACCTGCTGACTATGATTATGTCAATGGAATCTTGCGGCTTCAGTTCCCTAATTCGCCAGATGGAATATCCATCATAATTCGACGCTAAAATTAAATGTTTAGAAAGTGTTTAGATTTAGCAGAAAAAGGGTATAATGATTCTATTCCTACTCTCAGGAAGCATGTTTTCAGTTTGAGGAGCTATTTATGGTAATAATGTCTCGCAGCAAAGTTCTAAAAAAAGGTTTCACGCTGATTGAGCTTTTGGTTGTTATAGCGATCATAGCAATTCTGGCGTCAATCCTCTTTCCCGTGTTTGCCAAGGCCCGTGAAAATGCACGCCGCGCCAGTTGTCAGAGCGGTATGAAGCAGGTCGCGCTGGGCGTCATACAGTATATACAAGATAATGACGAGTACTTTTATTATCAGTCTGCAGATGCTATGCCTGTTGGGGGCAGTGTTGGAGGAGCAGCACCCGGAGGATTACCAATGGGAAACCCCGCGGGACGAACTTACGCAGATGAATTGCACCCTTATATCAAAAGCGAGCAAATCTGGCGCTGTCCCTCTTCAATACTCAATAATAATGCAGCACCCGCGCAAATTCCCAATCGTGTTGCCTTTCACCTGAGCGGAATGTTAAACGGTAAACCTCTGGCGGCTATTGCCGCGCCCGCCATGACAGATCTGATGCGTGATACAGGCTCGGGGACAGCTTACGATATTTGCTATCTCCGTCCTGTCCCGGTAGATTATAACTGGGGCAAAAATTCTTCTGCTGGCACGACTGGAACTAGTTTTGGGGGCATTCCTGGTGAGAGGGCCATAGCTTCCCCCACTGGTCAGAACGGGCCGCACTTTGATGGCTATAATATTGGTTATGCGGATGGGCATGTGAAATGGATTGCCAGAACCGACTTTGGGCTAATTCCACCTAACGCTAAGGTTACCTACAGCCAGGACGGTAACAACTAAGCCATTCATAAAGGGCCAGTAAAAGTAAAAAGAACCGCCGTGATGCAGATTGCATCACGGCGGTTTGTTTTATCAAGGTGGAGGCGCACCTCCAGGTGGGGCACCACCGGATGGCGAACCGCCAGGTGGCGCACCACCAGCAGGCGCACCACCGGCAGGGGCACCGCCGGGAGGCGCACCCTCAGATGGCGCACCGCCAGGCGGTGCTGGCGCAGCACCCCCCGCAGCGGGCGTCGCCCCTGGCGGCGCACCGCCGGGAGGCGGGCCATTGTCCTGGACAACGGTGCTTTCATGGGAGCAGCCGCCGAGGAGCAGACTTGATAACAAGGCAACAACAAACGCAAATCTCTTCATCATTCTCCTTTCAGTTGTTCTTAATCTTACCCGATATTTCTGCTCTTAAACATTCTCTTGCTTCCTATAATAATCTCCGCTTGACTTTTTCCTGCCAAGAGATTAAGCTGGAAGTAATTCCCCGTCCCCACCTGTCACTGCCTGTCAATAATTGTCGGGGAAATATTCGATATAGTGAGGCGACCGCAATGAGAAAACCGTTCCTGCTGCTACTCACCCTCTGTGCATGGCAAAGTTTGATGTCAAGAGGTTATGGTCAAGATGCGGTTCAGGACGCGCCGCCTGCTCTCTCTCGGCCTGAACTGAGAGTATTGAACCCGAATGATATACCCGGCAATCTCCGTGGTAAAGATGTCCATCTGCAAGTGCAAGCGGCTACCACAGATGATTATATTCTGGCGTTAGCCCAGGCCGCCGATGCTAATATCATCGCCGACTCTTCTGCCTTTCCTACGACTGATCCACTAATTACCAGTGATGAGCAAGAAGTTTTTATTAAGCTCCTCTTAGACTTTGCCCAGGAACGGCACCTGACGGCTTTAACCTATGATCCTCAAACTATGCTGCTATGGCATGAGCCGGATGTAGTTGCCCTGGCCAAAGCAGCCATAGATGAAGATTCCCTAGAAGCCAGAGTCGTGCATAATGCCAGCCAGCAGACACCAGATACTTTTGCTATGGATAGGGCACTCACGACTTACTTCCAGCGTACCTATGGATGGAATGGGCGTGCCCCTGGCTTCTCCAAAGACATTAAGCTCGCTGATTTACCACCTGAACTGCGGTCTCCCATCATTGCGGCGACCGCAAGCCAAATATTCGGTTCGCGCAGCCTGGGGCATTGGGAATCCTGGTTGACTGATGAATTCTGGCAACAGGCGCGGCTCTGGGTTTCACCGCCTCAAGAGCGCGGCGACCATCTGCAATTATTAATGGCGGGTTATGAGGGCAAAGACGGGGGTTCCTCTCGATCAATTGCAATACTAAACGATGCTGAGGGTAACGGGAAAGGCACGACCCCCAACGTGACAATAAAACCAGGGAGCCTGCCCACAGCCCAAAAGCCTGTGCTGGCTACCCCGCAGGTTAACGCCTCGGCTAAACCTGCCGATACGTCATTTAAGCCTGCCAATACCCTATTTAAGCCGTTGGTTAAAGACCAACAACCAGTGATGTTATCGCAGGAGGCTGCACTTCAAGTTAAGGTTTCCTTTGCCATTAAGAATCAGCTATTGGAAACTTTGATAGCGGACTTACAGCAACAGACGGGGGTATCGCTCAAAGCGGAGCCAAAGACATTGCAGGGTCGTTTTATCACCGCCCAGGTCAAGGCCATGCCGTTAGCGACCCTGATGGATGCACTGGACAGGTTGTATGGCACCACCTGGGTCAAGAATGACACCGGATACCTTTTGACGCAAGCCAAATTATCGCGGTTTGAGCGGGGTGTCTTGCAACTCGGCAACCAAGGTTGGTTCCAGCATTCGCTCTCCCGGAAAGGCTTTGAGAAGCGTTGCCAACAGCAGCAGGAACTGGCGAATGCAATTATGCAGCAGGCAGACAAAACCGAACTATATTCACCAGTGGGTTTTAAAGTCTCTGCATTGCCAAATGATCTTATTGGTAGAATTCGGCAAGCCAGTGAAGTGCCCGTCGCATTGAGAATCGTAAGCATCTATTCCGGGGTGGCTGAGGTCTTAAAGCGAATGGAAGGAAGCACTCTGCATGTAGAATCACCTAGACCTAAGCAAAATCTGGGGCCAGATGAGATTCAAAGAAATTATGCCACAGTAATAGCTGCCGACGGACGCAAACTATCCAGCTTTCGTATGGGCAGACCACTACCGCCTAACGAATAACATTTACGGTGTCTTCCGATAAGAGGGGTAACGGAAAAGGTACATTGATAACGCGCCGTGATGCAGATTGCATCACGGCGTGTTTTATTTATGAATCTGGTTGTGATAGAACACTAATTACAAATTAATGGATGCGAAGAAAGCCCTCTATGAATGCTCGTGTTCTGTTGCTGCTATTTTGTCTCGTCTCGCTGAACTTTCAACTGGCGCACGCCCAGAATCAGGCGATAATTCGTAAGGTTGCAATGCCAAGCCCAATCAGCTTTTTTGACCTGACTTATACGCAAAGCTGGGCGGCTCATCCTACCCGCACGGCTGATGCCTGGGATGAGGTTCATGCGGTGGCTACTTTGCAGGGCATTGTCAATCGAGATGCGCCGCGCCTGTACCTGCGGGCGATTTCTAATCCCGAAGGTGGCAATATCTCGGTAGATGATTGGTGGCTGGCCCACTTGCAAGCGCCAGGGGCATGGTTGGAAAAGCGTCCAGTGGAAGTGGTGTCTGATTTCGATAGTCTGGTGCGGCGGTTTCAGCAGTTTGTGCAGGGCTTAGTAGTTTATGATGGTAATGTCCCTGCGACTTCCTGTTTAGCGTCCACTATTGCTGGTGTGGATAACCTGATTGCCGTGCGCTATGATGCGCGTCCCGATTCACTCTTTCGGCATTTGCAAATGCTAGGCTTGCCCGTGAAAGTGTGGCTGGTGCATCAAGATGGATCACCGCTCTTTACTGGCAAGGGCGTGATTCCCGATATTAACCAACCTTCAACGGGCAGTGCTAAAAATGATGCTTATCGTTGGGCCATTGCGCGCTATATTGAAACCGGACATGTTAATACTCAGGCATTGGCTTATTATATAGACGCTGCCTGGTTGCGTAATCCCCACGCATCCATCTTCTGGAACCACACTCTCACTAATCATGATTATTTTGTGGCACGGGGTGCTTTTTTCTTTGACCTCTCGCCGTGGGAGGATGAGCCTGCTACCGATGACCCTGCACAACCGATAGGCACTGACCTCGCCACTCTAAAGCTGATGCTTGCGGCGGTAGCACGGCGCAACGCGGGGCAGCAGTTGACACATGTTGGCGGCTTTACCCCGTGGGCTTTTAAATACACCGATGCGGTTGGTGGCAAGCATGGGGGTGTGGCGACGGAATGGAAATTCTCGGAAATCTTGACTGCCTATAATTGTTATCTGGATGCCGATGCCCTGGGCTTAGGCGCAATGGCGAACGCTTCCTTTTTCGCGCATCAGCCGTTGCCCCAATATCCAACGGAACACGCTTTGAATCTGGCTGATTATACAACAGCGCAAGGTGTGGCGGCGAAGCACTATGTCACGTTCTATGTGGGGGATTACGATTCCGCGGCCTGGATGTATCAGATGCTGCCCTCGATCTGGGAAGACCCGAAACGTGGCGCAGTGCCGATGGGCTGGGCTTTTAATCCAAACCTGGCGGAGCGGTTTCCGGCAGCCTTCTGGTACACGCGCCAGACACGTAGCGCCAATGATGTTTTTATGGCGGGTGACAGCGGCGCGGGTTATGTGAACCCGTCTTTGTTAGAGTCCCCTCGCCCTAATGGTTTACCTTCGGCGACGGCGTTGTGGGAGGCGCACTGCCGTCGCTGGTATTCGCAATTTGGCCTGGGCATCACCGGGTTTGTGATAGATGGCAATGCGCCGCCGATGCCAAATAATGTGTTGAATGCTTATGCCCGGTTTTCACCGTTGGGGACGGTCGCGCAGAAAGTGCCGGAGCGTAGTCTGCATAATGGAATGCCCCTCATCCGCATGAGCGATGATTTAGATAGCTCGCCACAAAAAGCAGCCCAACAAATTCTGCATCGTTTGGATGGCCCCGCACCATCCTTTCATATTTTTCGCGCCATTTTAAAACGCCCCTCCTGGTATGCTGAAGTGATGGCTAACGTCCAGGCAGGCCGCGATGATATAGCGGTAGTTGATCCCTATACTTTTATGGCTCTGTTGAAGCGGGATGAGGAACATAAACAGTAACGCTGCTGAGCTTACACCTCGTGCTTTAGTAACACCTACGGCTGCCATTCTGGAATCTCCAGTCGCAGGCAAAACAGAGCGTGGTGTCACGCCGCGTGTTGTACTGCTTAGTCTTGCCTTAGCCTTCTTGTTTGGCTACATCATTCCCGTTATTGATATTAAGCTGAACAATACTTATCTCGCTTCGGTGCATCTGCCACCGGGTGCCGTCGCTGTCCTCTTAGTGTTGCTGCTCGTTGTTAATCCAATACTTAAGCTCATAGCGCGTGGTTTAGCCTTCTCGCGCAACGAAATTTTGACCGTCTATATCGCTTGCCTTTTTTCCTGCCTGGTGCCCGGACACGGGGCCGAAAATTTCTTTGTCTCGAACCTGATTGGCCCTTTCTACTATGCTACGCGCGAGAATAAGTGGTTAGAGTTTCTACCCCGCTATCTCAAGCCGTGGTTCACTCCTGCCTTATCCGATCATGGTCAATATGGCCCCTCTAGTCGCAGCGTAGTAGAGCCGTGGTACACGGCGCTGGTAAAGGGTCATGCCATTCCCTGGAGTGCCTGGATAATTCCCCTGTTCGCCTGGGGTCTCTTCATCTGCGCGCTTTATACGATGCTGGCTTGTCTGAGTGTCATGCTGCGCGCTCAATGGGCCGAGCATGAAGCTCTGGCCTTCCCCTTGTTGCGTCTGCCTTTAGAGCTAACTGAAGATGTAGACCGGCCAGATCAATATGGTGTGCTTGGTCGTTTCTTTCGCAACCCCTTAATGTGGATTGGCTTTGGCATTGCCGTGTTTATTTCGTTGTTGACTGGGCTTAATGTCTATTATCCTGACGTGCCGCCAGTGCCCCTGGATATTAACACTGGCCCGCTCTTTACCGAAGCGCCCTGGAACCAGATTAGCCCAACTCTCATCCGCACTTTACCGATGTTAGTGGGCATCACTTACCTGCTGACTTCAGAAGTCTCGTTCTCGCTCTGGTTCTTTAACTGGCTGATTAAGGCTCAACTGATTGTGGCCTATTATTTAGGATTTCTGCCCAGCACGCTGCCCAATGCGATTGGTCACACGGGCGATGCCAAATCGTTCACGGGGTATCAGCAGGTGGGTTGCTACTTAGCCTATGTGGGGGTTGTGCTGTGGACGGGGCGCGAGCACTTTCGACACATTGTGCGGCGTGCTTTTCGTCGTGAACAGGCTGGGGAGAATGAACAGCAAGAAGCCCTTTCTTATCCTGTCGCCTTCTGGGGATTCATTCTGGCTTTTGCCTTTATCCTCGCGTGGAGTGTGGCTGCCGGAATGCGCCTGGATGTAGCAATCGTGTTGTGGCTGAGCTACCTCATCATTGCCCTCTCTTTAACGCGAGTGGTGGTCGAGGGTGGCCTCTATTATGCGCAACAGGGCTGGACGCCGCTGGGCACCATCGCTCAATTGACTAACTCCGGGCCAGGCAAGTGGTTGTCGCCTGAAAGTATTGTGCCCGGCACTTTTTTACAGGGTGCTATTATTACGGATATGCGCGCCTTCCTGATGCCATCTTTCCTGCAAAGCTTTAAGCTGGCCTATGACCATAAAATCGCCGCCAGGCCATTACTGGCCCTCATTGCTGCTGTCACTGGCATCACCTTAACGATGGGCCTGTGGATGCGCGTGCGTATGGGTTATGAAAGTGGCGGTCTACAATTAAACCAATGGTTTGCTGTGGTCGGAGCGCAGCAACCAGCGGTTAACTCCGTGCAATTTATCAATGGGGCGCGTGATGTGAGCTGGACAAATTGGCTGTGGCTTGGTTTAGGCATGTTGACGACTTATGGCATTATGTTGGCGCGCAGCCGCTGGATGTGGTTTCCCTTACACCCCATCGGTTTCTTAATGTGCCTGACGGCTCCCCTGCATCGCGTCTGGTTCTCGATTTTTCTGGGTTGGTTGTGTAAAGTGCTCATCACCCGCTTTGGTGGCACCGACACTTATCGTAAAATGGTGCCCGCCTTTCTGGGACTGGCTTTAGGAGATATTGCGATGATGCTCTTCTGGCTCATTATTGATGGCTGGCAGGGCCGCACCGGACACCAGTTAATGCCTGGTTAATAGAGGCAATAGTTGTAACATTTGAGTGGTAAGACTTCATCTTAATAAAAGCGAGAAAGCAGTTATGGCATGTCATCAGGCCAACTTATCAAGCATTGTCAATAGAAAGAACATAGCCCTGCCAACGATGTTCCTGGTGGGCTGGCTGATGGCCTTATGGAGTAGACCACTATCCTCAGCGCAACTAACAGCTTCGGTGCCGCCACAACGCGAATTGATTTTATCGAATTGGGAGAATGAACGATGGGCTTTATCCGGTGGTGCAAGCCTACAACATAATGTGGGCCAGGCTCCTAATGGTGAACCCTTAACCCGCATCACTTTACCGGGGCCGGGTGAAGGGCAAGCGGTTTTAACGCAGATTAACTTGCCGCCGAATGCGGGAGATATAACCGCGTTTATCCACAAGACGGAGCATGGCCCCACGCGTCACGAAGCACTGTTTCAGGACGAGCATGGTTGGGGCGGCGCGGGCAACACATTATGGGCGATTAAAGAGGACACCACCTATTCAACTCCTGCCCTGAAACATGGCTGGTCCTGGAGGGTGGGCTTCTTTAAGTCTGAGGTGCGACCACCATTCCGCTTTCGTGGTTTCCGCCTGCATGGTGGCGAAAGTCCCGGCAAACCGACGCTTGAAGTCGGGCCTATTCATCTATCTTATACGCCCGATGATAAGCAGTGGCTCTACACCGATTTGCAACCTAAAACCATTAGCACCCGTGATGGCATTTTGCCCCCGCTGTTTTTGCGAATAGCGAATCTGGGCACTGTGCCGCGTAGCTTTCATCTCAACGCCCGGCCCCTTGAACGGAATCTTGCCCTTGTGCAAGTTGCTCCCATCAGTTTGGGAACTGTTGTCCTGGAACCAGGACAGTTAAAAGAAATCCCGGTTAAGCTCCCGCTCTATTTATTGGGCTTTTATACCCTCGAATATCGCGCTGAGACTGGTAACGAAACGACAACGCAGCAAGAGAAAGTTTCGGTTATCAATGCCTTGGATGTGGCAGAGGGTTTTCGCCACTGGGCGGCGCATCGCAAGTGGTTTAGTGTGCCTGTGCGTCGTGCCGCCACCGGGCCGGATAATAAGGCGCAGGTTGAAGTGAGCACCGCCGATAATGGTTTAAGTTTAGTGCCGCTATTTCCGGTGCAGCCCCGGCACGCTCGTCCGGGCGATGTCCCAGTAAAGCCTCCAAGCCTTATGGAACTTTTACGCCAGGGCAGTGGTTTTAGCGAAGATCGTCCGCCCGGCAGCGAACTAAGTGTGCTGACGACGCAACTGAGTCCAGCCTGGTTATTGAAGAGCACGGATCGCCAGTTAACTCTGTTTGGTGATACACGCCGCGTTGGTTTAGATGGGCCATCACACTTAGCTTTTGCCACCGCGCAGGGCACTCGTGTGCTTAAAGTTGGTACTGCTTTGAATGCACTTGATTTGCGGGCTATGACTCAACCGTGGCTTCTCGTCTGGTGGGCTGGCAGCGATGGTTGGCAAACCTGGGATGTGCCGTATTTTGTGCTCCTGCAACATCGCCCAACGAGCCTGAAGCTAAATGAGCAGGGAGTGAACCTCTTCTTCACCAATAGTGCAGACTATATCGCTTCCATGCCGCTTTATGGTTATGCCAAACTGCCGCAACAAAGCGCGTGGCAAAAGCAGCCAGAAATGTTTCGTCTGCCTGCCGCCTGGCCGAAGTTACATACGTGGAATTGGGAGCAGTCGCTACCGTCTTATGTCACGGCACGTTGTAATTGGTGGGCGAAGGCGTTAACGCGCTTTCCCTCTAATGTGCATGAGACCTACTCGATTGACCATGCCGCCGGTATGGTGCATGTGCGCGATCAATATGACTACATCAATATAAAAACAGATTGGAATACAGTCCCGATCACGCTGGCTCCCTTGAGTCCTACCCTGGCTGTAGCTCAACAGGGGGGCTATCCCATGACCATTGAAAAGAAGCTACTTGATTGCCAGTATCCTACGCTCTTTGGGCCTTACAGTGCGGTGGAAGGCTCGAATGAAGTGCGTTACAGCTTCAACATCGGGCCGTATTGGATGCAGACCGCAGACCCGAACTTAAACCAACCTGCCGACGCGAATACGCCAGCGCGTCGCGCCCAGGCCCAACTGTTGAATTGGGCAGCCAATAACAGCAGTGACGCGGCGGAAGTGCAGATGTGGGATTGGCGTGATGAAAACTTTGTCTGGTATATGCAAAGCGGCGATTTACGCGAACCGGCATATGCCACTGGCTATACCACTGGCACCTTACGCCAAGACCACAAGAGTTGGCTGCAAGCGCGGGTGTTGCATACGTTGCTTGACCCAACCCGCTACAAAATGGATGAGCGCAATGGCGTCCTCACCCGCCGCTATATTGATGGCCCCGGCATTGGCAACTGGGGGTCAGCCGATTGGGGTGATAGCGGCAAGCTTGGCACCGATATGATCTGGGATGCTTATGTCTATGCTTATAATACTGGCGATTATCAGACCATTGCGGATAAATGGGGCATCATTATCAGCTTAAACACGTTGCCGGTGACGATGAGTTGGCTGGGCGTGGGGCGCTCGGCTATTGCCGAGATGGGCGATGAAGCCCCGCCGATGCTGGGTTTGGCGCGGTTGGCCTATGCGGTCGGTGATAAAGATACCTACAGTGCTGCCGTCTACTGGTATGCGCGAGAACTGGTGCATCATGTGGTTAAAGAAGGCGCGTTCACCAAATGGCGCGAGCAGTTTGAACCCTGGCACACGGGTCTGGAACTCTCGACCGAAACGCCGACCAATTTGTGGGGCACCAATGCGGCATGGCAGCCGGGTGGCTTTCGCACGACATCTGGCGGCGAGAACCAGTGGAACAACTTCTATGTGCGCTTTGATGATGTGGATACGTGGCGTTTCCATCAACACTATGCCCGTGAACTGCCTAAACGCATTACAGCTATTGCGAAGCCAGAAGAGCTAAAGAAAAACTACCAGGTTTATTTAGCGCGGGTGGCTGTTCTGGGGGATGATGTCGCCAAGGCACAAGCTGATTATGTACAAAGTGACCCCAAGGTGAACGCGCCGGATAATTACATCAGCCGTGTCATGGCCACCTGGCGTGAATTCCCGCCTAAGTTAGAAACCCTCATTCCTGCGGCAACTCCAACCTTCACTGATAACGGCTGGGCGTGGAGCCAGATGAACTTTTTAAGCGCAGGAATGGTTAGCCCCCAGCAGATGAACAAAGGCCGTTTACCTACGCCACAATGGTTCTGGTGGAAGCCACCCCACCCGCAGCAAGGCGTGGAATGGGGCGATAAGTGGACATTTGGCAGTCTATCTCCCAGCAATAAAGCCCCTGATGCTTCAGCCACGAGCCAAGACTTAAATGCCGTTAGCACCCTCTGGAGTTACACTCTTCATGACCTGACAACCAATAACCAGTTGCCGGATGCGCTCTACAACACGGCGCAAAAAACTAACTTTGCTAACGAGTAAGCAATAAATATGACCGATCCCCACAGGCCGGAATTCGCTATTGATTAAGTTGGCGCAGAACAACTCTGGTTGAGCGTTTAACTTTCATTTTGCAGACCCAAGAGACTGCTGATTTCAGATCTTGAATTTAATGATGCGCCATAGGAAAGTTGGTGTTACCGCAAACTGAGTTTAACTGAGATGTGGGGGTAAGTATGAGAAAAATGCACCTGCGTTGGAAATTAGATAGTCTGATACCCCTTGTTATTGCATTACTACTGAATTTTTGCCGATGTGGAGCACAGGATGAGAAGGTTGGTCTATTACCAGCACGAATCATTAAGCTGGCTCTACATCGGAAGGCTCTAGCCTGGCAGTCTGCACCATCCGACACTGGCGAGTATCTGGCTTTTCCTCCTCCTTACAGTTCTAATCGTGTCGCATGGAGCGGCTACACCTTAGCCGGAACACCCTGGGGTATGTTGGTTTCAGTTGGCAAAACGCGCTGGCGCATTCTTCCGAATCTTTATCAACATGATGTTCGCCCTATTAAGGAGATGGCAGGATTGCTCTGGGTTGAAGAAAAAGAACGCGGCTTGCTTGGGCTAAGACCAGACCTGACAGTGGCCAGGAGGTTAGCGAGCGTAAAACGTTATTGTGTAGCCATCGAGCCACAAAGTTTCTGGTGCTTGGATGGTAAGTTCGGTGATACGGAACTCGTAGAATACAACATGGAAGGGCAAGAAAAGCGTCGTATCCAAGCCTCTAATCTCATTGATGAGTGGTATCAAAAGCCTTCTGAATTAACTGGCCGTGATGCAAGGGAGTGGGAAGTTGAATGGGTTTCAGTCGAAGCCAATACTATCTGGTTGGCATTAGACAACCATGAAGTCCAACTCGCTGGTGCCGATGATGCGCCACACCTTTTAGGCACAACGCAAATTGTCCGACTGGATCGTGCCACCTGGAAAGTTACATCTCTGGTTGATATTAAGGAGGGATATTCTTTTGTTAACTTACCGGATCAAATTCTCTGGTGTGATCATAAAGATGTCCAGCGACTTAATAAGAAAAGCCTACGCGTTTCTACTCCCACCCACCCGATGTTTCCTGAATATAGTTATTTGATGTTAGACGAAAAGTATTTATGGGTCTTTTCTCGTGCGTTGCCTCCGCAGTTGCCGCCGCAAATTTACTCGATCCAAAACTTTAAGCCAGTTTCTCCGTCGCCAACAAACTTACCTCCACACCCGGCGCAGCCTTCTTATATGGCGCGTTGGTATACCCCAATCAATCCTCTATATGATCCTGACCAAAGCTTTCCCTTCAGGGTAGCTCCTTATTTTAATCTGGCGGCTTCAGGTGATCAGCAAGTCTGGTTAACCACACCAAATTCTTCGCTAACAGAAGTGGAAGACAAAGGAACCGCGAAAAGATACAACCTACCCGATGAGGGACTTTATCGTGGCCCCATAGTTCTGGCCTCGCTAAATACCCTTTATATGATTTATGGAAGCAATTTGCTGAGACTCAGCCCTGGTAAAAAGTTGGCGGTGATGCGTCAGATCTTGCGGCAGAACGCTTATACGCCGTCTCTATTAGGGAGTTATAACAGCGTTGGATTACAATTTCATAATCCGCGTCAACTGGTGATTCTAACCTCCGACTTGACGCAACTACTAGCCATAAAGAACCTGCCTGATAACCTGGCAGCAATTCAAGCTATCACGGCACCTAACAGCTTTTATTTTTGGCAAGCGAATGCTATTTCATGGCAAGATTTTTTCCAGGTTAATAGGGATTTTCTACGCCTGGATACAGTAACAGGAAAATTAGAAAGCGTAGATTCCTGGCATAAGAATTTTCCTGATCCAAAAAAGGTGTATAAAGTTGGACAATCCTTTACCATAGGTGGGTTACTTGGAGAATTTAGACTCCCTACGGGCCAGACCGCCTTCCAGTTTGAATTAGTTGGGCCGGAAGAATTCTTTGGTGGCCCAGGTTATGGAATACGGTCGGCCTCAAGATCAAGCAAAGCCTTGTTGCGCATCTATGATCCTCCTCGTGACCAATGGCAGGAAATCATCATTGATACCGGCATCCGGCCCATCTATGCAACCCCAAAACTTTATGGCATCAAAAGCGGTTATGATTGGGGACATATATACAGTGGGGCTAAGGATGACGATCTTTTTGAATGGCAGAATAACGGATGGCAAGCTGTTGGCAAACTACCCTGGGCTATGACCGACGTTAATAGAGGTAGAGGAAAAATTTTAGGCACTGCGCGTTATCTGTATAGTCAAACCCCACTGGGGATTTATCGGGTAGCCTGGTCACAGGTGGTTAAACATTAATCCATTTCTTCTCCATCTGCATTAACTCAAAGCCCACAACCACACTTCTTGCAGGCTGCCACTGGCGAGTGTCTTGCCATCGGGGGCGAAGGCAACCGAGTTGACGCTGCCCCAGTGGTCGCTCAGGGTGATGATAGGTTGGCCCGTGAGCGCATCCCACAAACGCACGGTTTTGTCATAGCTGCCACTGGCGAGAATATGGCTGTCCGGTGAAAAAGTGACAGAAGTTACACCACCAGTATGACCAGTGAGAGTCCAGAGTGGCCTGTCCATTGAAATGTCCGAAATGTCCCACAGCAGCACGGTTTTGTCGTAGCTGCCGCTGGCTATCAGGCGACTATCAGGTGAGAAGGCCAGGGCTGTGACTTCATGTTCCTGGGCAGTCAGGGCATTCAGGATTTTTCTGGTGTGGATGTCCCAGAGCAAGACACCGTTATCCTGGCTGCCTGTCGCCAGCATTCGCCCATCGGGTGAGAAAGCGACTGACGATACCCCTGCGCCATGATCCGTCCAGGCTTGCAAAGGTTTGCCCTGCATCACATCCCACAGGATGGCGCTGCCGTCACTGCTGGCGCTGGCGAGGACATCTCCATTGGGGCCAAAGGCGACGGCGGTGACGCGTCCAAAATGCTCTTTTAGGGTGCGTTGAAGCTTGCCCGTTTGAGCATTCCAGAGAGTGATAACACTATCCTCATTGCCACAGGCGAGAGTGCGTCCATCGGGCGAGAAAGACACGGCAGAGACGCGCTTAACTTGTCCTTGCAAACTGCTCTGGACGCTATGGCGCACCGTTTGGGCTAAGGATAAAGTGTCATTGAGTGAGCGGGGGCGAGCTTCACTAACCACCCCCACTAAAGTTTGCGGGAGAGCTTCAGTTAGACTGCGTTGCAATGCTCCACCGCGCGCATCTCGAATGAGAACAGCGCCATCTTCCCCCGCACTGGCTAACAGGTTCCCTACTGGCGAAAAAGCAACAGAGGACACGCGACCAGCGTGCCCGGTGAGTTTAGAAACGGTTGCTGATGTGGGATGAAAAGCCGATACAGTGGCCCTCAGTGGTGCGTCCTGCTTGGGCGGAATGATGGTGACAGTTACCGATGGGGCAGGTGTGGTGCGTAGCAATAGGTCGTGGGGCAGCAAGGTGGGGGCTGGTGCAACGGCGGGTGCGTGGGATGGCAGCGGAGCAACTGGTGCCAGAGTGAAACCGGCGGTGGGCTTCTGGTGGTTAGCGGGAGCAGCTTTCAGTTGTTGCAGGAAGACGGTTATGCTTTGGGGGCGTTGCAGGGCATCTAAAGATAGGGCTGCCATTACGCTCTGGGCCACTGTTGCGGAAATCTGCGGGTTTAACGCTTTAATTGCTTTCAATGCCACACCTTTGGCCCTCGCGGTGGCGGCTATAGGAGGGTTGCCCGTTAGCATGTGATAGAGCATTGCCGCTAAGCCATAAACGTCTGTGCTGGCCGAGATTTGTGCCCCTGGGGTGTAATGCTCTGGCGCGGCATAGCGCGATATAAGTTTTGTGCTGGATGAAGTGCTATGACCGTTGAGTAAACCATGCAACGCTTTACTCCCCAATTGAAAGTTAGTTAAAATGGGTTGTTTATCGGCACTGATGAGTACGTGTTCTGGCCTGAGATCACTGTGCAGAAGCCCAGCCCCGTGCGCAGTGGCTAAGGCGGCACCGACCTTCTCAATGTAAGTCAATGCTTCAGTTTCGTTTAAGGGACTACCGCGCTCTTGCAGTAGAACCGCTAAGCTTTTACCGGGTGTGGATTCGACAATAAAGTAAACCGAGTTGTGCTCTTCAAAAGCGGCGAGAGCACGGTGCAGATGAGGGTGGCGCAGTTCCAGGAAGGTTTGGGCATCCTGGAGAAATTGGCGTTTAGCGGCGTTGTAAGCAGAGAGCGCAGATGCAGCCGCAATAACAGCTTTCTCACGCCGCGAACTTCCCACAGGGAATAGCTCTTTGACACCCACTAAGCGATGCACCCGCGAATCGCTGCCCATGTAGGTAAAGCCCATGTCGTCTTGTTGCACGAGCTTGCCAATGGAGAAATTGCCACCTTGCAGTTTGGTGCCCACAAGTAAGTGCAGCGGCCCTACTGTCTTGGGTGCATCATGCAGGGAGGCTCCACACGAGCGACAAGCAAGGGCTTTGGAAATATTAGAAGTTGAGCAATGAGGACATAGCATTTGAAGAGCTAAAAGGCGAAGTGGCTGTTGAGTTATAGAGCCACTGCACTCGTTAGATGCATTGCAATAATTTTAAGTTCGCCACCGTTTTCTATTTGGATTATAGTTTATGCGTTTTAGATCATCTGGGGCGACTCAGGGAATTTCCCAGAGCCGAATTGTCGTATCTGCACTGGCGCTGGCAAAAATGCGATCTGTGGGTGAAAAAGCGACCGCAGTTACGGCGTCGGTATGCTCTTCTAAAGTGTGAATTAAGAGACCTGTTTGGGTGTCCCAGAGGCGAATGGTACGGTCATAACTACCACTGGCGATGAGCTTGCCATCGGGAGAAAAGGCAACCGAGGTGACGCCATAGCTGTGCCCCGCAAGATTAAACAGGCAAATGCCAGTCTCAACATTCCACAGGCTCACGTTGGAATCTTCGCCGCCAGTGGCCAAAATGCGACCATCTGGTGAGAACGCGACGCAGGCGACCCAGCGGTCGTGGCCGTGACTCGGTAGCTGCTTGACGAGTTGGCCTGTCGCAGCATCCCAGAGCTTGACAAACGATTCAACGCTGGCGATGGCTAAGGTTGAATTTACCGGCGAAAAGGCGACTGAGTTGACCCAGCCATCATGCCCCTGCATGGTATGTAATACACTGCCGCGTTGCACATCCCACAGGGTGGCATCCCCGGCTCGAAAATGGTTCGCTAAGTGTGGCGTGCCATGATAGTTACCGCTGCCACAAACCAACATCTTGCTATCAGGTGAAAAAGCCAGGGCTGTTACCCAGTTGTCATTGCCCATCAAGACTTGCAATAGCGAGCGGTGCAGGGTGGCGAGGCAGGTGCGCGTCCAGGGATTCCAGAGACGCACTGAGCCATCGTAGCTGCCGCTGGCCAGAGTGAGGCCGTTGGGCGCAAAAGCCACCGCCGTGACGCGGCGGCCATGTGCATTAAGGGTAGAGAGCAGCGTGCCCGTGCGCGGGTCCCACAACTTCACCATCATGTCATGCCCGCCGCTGGCGAGCGTCGTGCCCGTTGGCGAAAAGGCCACCGTAGCGACTTTATGGGTGTGATTCTGGAGCGTGGCAAAAGACACTAACTGGGGCGGCTGGGGCGTAGTAGCCCCTTGCCACTTTGTGTTGAGAGCAGGAGTGGGTAACGAGACATCAGCAGGCGGCGTGGCAACCGGGATACTGCTGGTGGTAGTAAGGTTGTGCGCGATAGTGGAATTATCGGAGGTGAGCCAATGAAGAAATTCCTCGGCACTTTGCGGACGGCTTTTAACTTCCATCGTCAACCCAGCCTCAACAGCTTTGGCGAGAGGGGCGCTAACTTGAAGGTTCAACTGTCGTATCGCTGTTAATTCCACTCCGACTGCCCGGTCGGTAGCTGGTGCCGGGGCTTCCCCCGTCAGCAGATGATAGAGGGTGGCCGCTAACGCATAGATGTCGGTAAAAGGGCCACGCTGGGCACGTTGGGCATATTGCTCAAGAGGCGCATAACCGGGCGTGAGGGTAACAGTCATCTGCCGCGTTTTGCCCACTGTGAATTCACGCGCGGTGCCAAAGTCAATGAGGACAACTCGCTTATTATTGGTGACGAAGATATTCTCTGGTTTTATATCGCGGTGTAGCAAACCGCCATCATGCACTTCGTGCAGGGCTAACGCCGCTTGCCGGATATATTCAACAGCTTCCGCTTCGGGTAACGCGCCGCGTTCCTCCACCAATTGGAGAAGAGTTTTGCCCTGAAGAAATTCCATCACCATATAGGCGGTGTTGTTCTCTTCAAAAAGTGTGTAAACGTCTACGATGCCCGCATGACGAAATTGAGCCAGAATCTGCGCCTCATCCAGAAAACGCTGCCGCGCCCCTAAATAATCTTGGGGCGCAATGGCACTGGGTGGCTGCACCGCTTTAGCGATGCGCTTGGAGCCATAAGGGAAAAATTCTTTAATCGCTACCGGGCGACGCAGCCGCGCATCCCCCGCCAGGTAGGTAATGCCAAAGCCGCCAATGCCCAGCACCTGGCGCGTGATAAATGCACCATCCTGTAAGGCTGTGCCAGGTGCCAGAGTATCGCTGGGCGCATCACCCTTGATACGCAGGCCATTGAGGTTATTGCTGTGGAGTGGTGTAGCGCAGACAACGCAGACAGTGGCATGATTAGAATTCTCTGCCGCACATATAGGACAAATCATTATGCTAAGTCTATTCTTTAAACGACAATGACTATTGGAGGCTCCACAATGACTATTGGAGGCTCCACACTAAGGGAGAGTGCTGCATAAACACGACTTGGATTGCTTGACCATTAGGGGAGAAGTGCAAAGCAGATACGGGAGTATCAGAGGTATCATAGGGCAGAAATTTAGATACATCACTCCAATACAGACTTCTTTGGGGCAGGCCGGTCCTAACATTCCACAGTTGAACCTTGAGCGGATCGCTGACTATTTTATCCTCGCAAGCTCCGGCTAACGTCTGGCCGTCTGGTGAAAAAGTAAGGGCATACGCGGCATGAGGTATGTGGTTCAGTAATGTACAATCCTGTGTGTTCCAAAGCCATAGCTCTCCGTGCCAAGTACAACCGGCAAGAATCCGGTTGTCGGGGGAGAAAGCAAGGGAACGCGCTTGACCTCCGGGTACGTGAAAGCCGTGCAATGCAGCACCTGTTTGTACGTCCCACATATTTATCAAACCAGCTCTGTCGCCACTGGCCAACCATTTGCCGTTTGGAGAGAAGGCAAGGTGAGGCGTGTTAAGGTCGTTAACATCTGCGTAAGTTGGAGGTGTGCTGCTAATTGCTGTATCTGCTTTTGGTAACGCGTGCAATAGAGTTCTTGTTTTCAGGTTCCATAGCTCAACCACATTTCCCCTGTCTTTGCCACAGGCCAGAATTTGTCCATTGGGAGAAATTGCCAATGAGGATGCAATACCAGAAGTTAATATTATGGAAGGTTGTTCTTGCCCCGTTTTCACATTCCACAGTTGGAGAAATGGTTGCCCGCTTGTACTCGCTAAGAGATTACTCTGTGAAGAAAAAGCCATAGCGCGGATAGGAACCGAGGGGCCAGAGAGTATACGTTTTATCTTTCCACTTGGTAAATTCCAGATGTGAATATCCCACAACTTTTCTGGTTGTTGCCCTGAATCATATCTCTTACTTCTAAAATAATCTTGAAACCAACTCGCTAACATCTTGCCATCGGCTGAAATAACATCTTGATCAAGCCTATGGCCGGAGCCTGCCAATGGTAGCCAGTGCAGCTTGACCGTTGAATTTTGTACTGTTGAATGTGTTGCTGTGGAAGCTACTGTGTTGTTTTGGGTAGCCTGCCTCATCAATTCATAATATGGGTCTCCGGGAAATATTTCACGGCCACCAATGTACGTATGAGTTTGGTAAGGATTACTATATGTCTGGTAATATTTAGCATCGGATACAAACCAACAAAGTAGCACCAAGACGGCAAAGCTCAGTAATGCTATGCCAATTCCCAACTGTATTGACGCATTTGCCTGGTTCTGCGATTTTATCGAGTTGGAACCTGTAGTCTGTGTTGGCGGTGCCGGGCTATAAGCGGGTGTAACTTGTGAAGCCGAGTTCGATGGTGAGGAATCTCCCGTTGGCTGCTGTGGAATAGCTATGGCCGATGGTGATAGAGCTTCATTGAGGCGTATGTAAGACAGGAAGTCAAGGCTTGGCTCTTTTTGATTATTGCCATTGGCTGTTTGGCGTGGCATAGAACCTTGAGAGTTGGGTGTGGACGAGGATTGCGTAACCGGTTTGCTTACATAAGGCAAGAACTGATTTATGTCTGTATTAAGGAGAGCTGTTTTTGTAGCGACCTCGATAGCTTCCCTATTTAATAGCAGTAAAAACTCTTGCACATTTTGGGGACGTTCGGCGATTTCAGTGGCCAGTCCTGTCTGCACGGCTGTGGCTACGGCAAGACTTACCTGGGGATTCAGTTGTTGCACCGGGGTTAATTCAACACCCATTGCGCGGTCGGAAGCAGCAATGGGCAGTTCACCCGTTAAGAGGTGATACAGGGTCGCGGCTAAGGCATAAATATCAGTGTAAGTGCCGCGTTGGGCACGCTGGGCATATTGTTCTAAAGGAGCATAGCCGGGAGTGACAATGATAGAGTGATTTTGTGTCTTGCCTGCTACATATTCCTTCGCGGTGCCGAAATCAATCAAGACCACGCGCCCATCCTGACATACCATAATGTTGTCGGGCTTGAGGTCTCGATGCAGCAGCCCGGCCTGATGCACGACTTGCAACGCTTCGGCAACTTTTTCGATATAACCAACGGCTTCAGCTTCATTCAGATGCTCGCTCCGCTCTTCAAGTAAATGCAAGAGAGTCTTGCCATGCAGAAACTCCATCACCATATAAGCGGTGTCGTTCTCTTCAAAGCAGGTATAAACATCTACGATGCCAGGATGATGAAACTGGGCGAGAGTGCGCGCCTCCTCCAGAAAGCGATGCTTAATGGTTTCATATTGAGTGGGTGCTATGGTGCGGCTTGGCTGCACCCGCTCGTTCTGGCGCAAGCACCCAGTCGGGAAGAATTCCTTAATCGCCACAGGCCGTCTCAACCGCACATCATGGCCCAGATAAGTAATGCCGAAGCCGCCTTGTCCCAAGACATGCTGTATGAGGTAAGCGCCGCCTTGCAGCCCTGTCCCCGCCGCTAAACTGAGAGGCGCTAAAGAGGCACCATCGCTCAGAGGAGTGCCACACGAGATACAAACGGGGGAACTAGCAGAGTTATGAGAGTTGCAGATAGGGCAAAGCATAGTTAATCTACCCCGTTAGGGTGGCAAAATGCTGTATCAGAAGTCATTAAAGCAATGCCCTGATGAGCCGCAGAAGATAAATTACTATTTTCGCATAACGGTAGGGGCGTGTCACTAGGCGCAAGAGGGTTTGCCGCGTGGTGTGCGACTACTCAATGTCGGATTTAGAGGCCCCAGAGCCAGATTTCTTCGCGGGCGGTGGTGGCTAAGGTGTTGCCCACCGGGGCGAAGGCGACACTGGCTACCGTAGTGCCATGATCGGCTAAGGTGTGGGCTAATTCGCCTGTCCAGGAATCCCACAAACGCACTGAGCCGTCATAACTGCCGCTGGCGATGAGGCGACCTGAACTCTTGTGCTGAAGGTTAGAAGCAATTGGTTCGTAGGCGACGGTGCCGATGCATCCGCTATGGCCGCGCATGGCTTGCACTTTGAACCCTGTTTGAGCCGCCCAGACCCGCACCATCTGATCGTAGCCGCCACTCACCAAGGCATTGCTATTGGGTGAAAAGGCGAGGGAAGCGGCCCAGAACTCATGGGCGTTTTGCTCCCAGTCCACCGCTTCGGTGCGCAGGTTCAAGACCTGAATTACGCCGTTATCAGTGGCAATAGCTAACAGAGTATTATCGGGTGCCAGGGCCAGTGCGGTGATACCTTCGCTTCCAGATGCCAGAGTTTTGATGCGCTTGCCGGTGTCGGCACTCCACTGCACCACTGTGCCATCGCTGCTGCCGCTGATGATTCTTTGCCCCTCGGTCATAAACATCAGGGCGCTGACTTTGCTGAGATGTCCAGCTAACTTGCAAGAAGCAGGGCCGCCATGCACATTCCACAGGTGTAGTTGTCCATCTTCGTGACCGCTAACGAGCGTGTGCCCATCGGGAGAGAGAGCAATGGTAGTGACGGGTACTGCCGTTTTTGCCTTGGGCTTGAAGGTAGCACCCGGCTGGTTCGTTTCCAGGTTCCATCGGCGCACTGTGCCATCGGCACTGCCGCTAAATAAGATTGAATCCGTCGCAAAGGTTAGAGCCGTAACTGGCTTTTCATGACAGCATAGTTTTGACTTGAGGGTGGGCACTTTGGCCCTCACCCCCGTCCCCTCTCTCATTGCATGAGAGAGAGGAGAGACAGGATGAGCGATGGGTGAAGTGAAACCATTTACCGTGGGGCCTGAATTGGCTGTTCTTAAGGGTGGATGTGCCGTTGCCTGTGGGTGTGCTTGCGCCCCGGTATGGGCAGGAGCGGGTACGGACTGGGGCAGTGGCGAGCCACAGGTATAGCAGACTTTAGCAGTCACGGTATTTTGAGAATTGCAAAACGGGCAAAGCATGGTGTTAGGTGGAGCTTATCAAAATTTACGAACTGGTCTTACGCAGACGCGCTGCTGAAGTAGCGGGTTGGTGAAGTGTTTGCTTAACATCACCAGTCACTGAACTTTGGGTGCATTCAAGCCTTTGAACACTGTCTCATAATGAGAGTTTTTGAAGTGAAGCGTATAAGCTGTGCGGCGTCCGTGCTTCACGCCAATGCAAGTGACGGCTGGGGCCGCATCACAGCAAGAGGGCTTAAGCTTGGCTTCGGCGGCTTTGCGCTTCTGTTGGAATGCGATGCCAGAAGAAACAAAGGCCCAAAGCACTAAAGCGATCCAAAGCGATATGCCAATGGAGAAACAACCGCCAAAAATGGCAACAAAGCAGAGGATGAGATATTTGACCATGCTCCCATTAAACAGAAAAGAGAAGAAACCCGTGCGGGCGGCTTCCACATGCTGTACGCAGTCGGAGCAATAGGGCACCAGCCAACCTCGTGTATCTTTAGTGACTTTGCCCTGTGATAAATAAATCACGGGCAGGGCGGAATCGCTGGGGCCGCCACAGCAGGCGCATTGCTGGGGCCAGGCGAGGGTATCGCCCGCGAACTTCTGGCCGGGTTGCTGCGAGGCTATGGATAAAGAACCAGCGGCGGCATCGCTCACTAAAGCGAGAGGCACGGCTCCAGTGTCTAAGGCCCAGAGAAAATCACGCACTGTTTGAGGGCGTTGGTCTACTTTTACTTCCAAAGCCCACATCACGGCATCGCTGACTTTCTCGCTGATTTCGGGACGCACCTGATGTGGTGACTGAAGCTCCACACCTGCCGCGCGGTCAGTGGCCTGCACGGGTGGCTGCCCGGTCAGTAGGTGATACATCGTCGCGCCTAGGGCATAAATATCGGTAAAAGCGCCAAAGCGGGCTTGCTGCCCATATTGTTCAAGAGGGGCATAGCCAGGCGTCACCATCGAAGTCATGCGTTTGGTTTTATCGGCGGTAAAGGTGCGAGTGGTGCCAAAATCGAATAGCACAACCCGGCCCACATCTGTGACAATTACGTTATCCGGCTTAATATCACGGTGCAATAAACCAGCGTTATGCAAGGTTTCAAGAGCGGAACCGACTCTTTGCACGGCATTGACAGCTACGGCTTCGGGTAACACCCCTTGCGTCTCGACCAGTTCCTGGAGGGTCTTGCCATGCAAGAATTCCATCACCATGTAAACCGTGCCATTCTCCTCAAAGAAGGAATGGACGTGGACGATGTTGGGGTGCTGAAAACGCGCTAAAACGCGGGCTTCATCGAGAAAATGGGTGCGCGCACTCTGAAAGGCTTCAGCACTAAGCGTCTTGGCGGGGACAATGGTGTTGCCGTCCCGCCGACTGCCAAAAGGGAAGAATTCTTTAATGGCGACGGAGCGACGCAGGCGCGTATCCACGCTCAGGTAAGTGATGCCAAAGCCACCTTGCCCCAGCATTTTGGTAATCACAAACATGCCATCTTGCAGACCCGTGCCGGATGTCAAGGCATCGGAGGTGCCATCGGACGCGTTGGCCGTTAAAGCTGTGCCACAGGACTGGCAAGCATCGGCTCCTATGGGATTTTGCACATTGCAGATGGGGCAGAACATGATGTGACCCTTCGGCTTACAACATTAAAAGGTTAGTTTAACAATTCGGCAGATTCATTAGCCACAGAACCACACGGAAGAACACGGAAAGAGAATAGTTAACAGTAGCCGCCCGCGAACGAACGGGTGCCTCGTAAGTCTTGAATAGTAACACTTTGTCATTCTGAGCGCAGTGAAGAATCTACTACCGGTGTTCATAGACTTTTGCTATTACTCTAAAGACACGCAAAGTAGATTCTTCGCTGCGCTCAGAATGACAGGCTTAAGATAGCCGGATTTCAGTTATGGTTGTAAAGCCAACCAATATCAATCTTTGTAGCTTCAAGCTCCCGTCAATTTACGAATCTCATGCTCCGAAGGCACACCCTCATTTTTAGAGGTTGGCTCAATGCGAATCGTGCGGGTGCGACCGCCCAGAGAAACGGTTTTGCGCATCCCGGACGAAATGGTGCCGGTTCTGTCGAGTTCATCCAGGGCGTTATCAATTAAACGGGTCATGGGGGTGTTGCCAATGCGGTGCGTCACGCCCTTGGCGGCTTGCAAAGTTTGACGCGCCAGCGGAGCATCGGTGGCGGCCTGGGTCATGGCATCTTGCACCATGCGATCCACGTTGCGTTGTTGCACGTAACTCAAGACTTCGGTTTCCACTGTGGCAACGGAATTTTCATCGGGTGTAAAGGTCACGAAGAGGTCTTGTGGCGGCAACTCATCGCGTCGCTGGAAGCCGGGCACATGGCCAGTGAGACCAACCTGCGTAAGCCGCACGCGACTGGCGGGACGTGACAAGCCCGCGGCGGTGAACTCTAAGACGAAAACGGTGTAATCGCCTGCGGCGATGTTCCCTAAGTGGTGGGGTGCTTCTTCCACGTTAATGTCAGCCAGACTGGGATAAACCCGCGTGAAGCTATCGAGGGTGATGCCCTTGACGGTCGAGACAGTCGCGCGTAAATCAGTGATGACTTCGCGCACCGAAGAGCCAACTTCCACATCCAGAATGTCGCGCAGTTGCGCCATGTTGTGCAGGTGATAGGGGCGACCCTGGCTGGTCTCGGAGACGTGGCGCATCAGGTGTTCGTTATATTCGTCGCCAATGCCAATAGCGATAACCGGCGTGTTATCCGGCGCGCACTCCGCGGCTAAAACCCGGCATTCTTCTTCGTCGAAAGTTTTGCCATCCGTCAACAGCAGCATTCTTTTGGCAACATGCGCTGGTAGCCCACGTAGTTCTTGCACCGCATTGCGAATGCCCTTGGCCATGTGTGTGCCGCCAGAACAGCGACGCAACGATTCCACGGCCTCATGCGCGGCGTGCTTGCGCGCCAGGGGTGTGAGCGGCAGGAGGGTTTTCGCGTTGTCGTCAAAGTGAATCACCGTCACATGGTCGGTGTCCTGGAGCCGGGGATCATCTATGAGAGCATGGGCGGCGCGAATGGCCCATTCTAATTTTGTGCCCTGGTTAGGCGTGGCTCGTTCCAGGTCGCGCATCTGCTGATTATATTTTGACCCGGTGTTAGGGCTTGAGCCTTCCTGCATCGAGCCACTCGTATCAATGACTAAAGCAAAGGCGAGGGGCGGGCGACCCTGGGCGACCTCTTGCTGGGGAATCAGCTTGAGCATGACGAAAAGCTTCTGCGGGTCGGGCGTCCCCGCGCGCAAGTTAGCACGATGCGGTTTGAAGATGAAGTTGAGCATGGCGGTTGAGCAAGAACTCCTTACTATTCTATTTTATAAAATCAGCTAGACATGAGGAGAGGCGCTGTCAAGAACCGCTGCGAATAGGCCCTGTGTTGTGATTGTAAGCCATGTGCAGCCCGCTTATCCAGCACTCAAATCGCCAACTGTGGGCACTCAGACATAAATAAACCTCAGACAATGGGGGCAATAGCGAAAAGCTCAAGTGGTTAGCTGCGGACGTAGCTACAAAACGATAAAGTTCTTACACGGCTGGACGCGCAATAAGCGTAGCCGAAGTAGGGTCGTTTCGTTATCACTGTACTGCTAGCAAAAGTTATTAACTCTCATCTCATTGGTTTTCCCCAAGATAAATGTGAGTTAAATTGTTAATATCATGGACTTTGAACAAGCCAATCTCGATCCAAAGGATAAGTAAGGCAAGTTGTTGAAGCGATGCTCTTTAGGCTCCACTCGTGCGCCGCTCCGCCTTATGCAGTGGGTGGGCTTGGTTGTTCCCTTACGGTCTTAGCTCAATTACTTGTCTTACAATTCTTAATAACTCTATGCTCTACATTTTCGGCGGCTTGCCGGGAACTGGAAAATCAACCCTTGCTGCGGCTCTGGCCTCGCATGGCAAGGCTGTTTATCTGCGGGTTGATACGATTGAACAGGGTATAAGAGATTATAGATTGCGTGTGGATGGGCCAGTTGGTTATAGCGTGGCCTATAAAGTCGCAGCCGAAAACCTTCGTCTGGGCATGAACGTTGTGGTAGATTCCGTTAACCCCCTGCGCATCACCCGTGATGCCTGGCGCGATGTCGCAATTCATGCGCAAGTCGCTTTTGTCGAAATCGAAATCATCTGCTCCAACCAGGAGGAGCATCGCGCCCGCGTTGAAACTCGTCAAACCGATATTGTTGGCCTTAAATTGCCGACCTGGAAAGACGTGGTAAGGCGTGAATACGAACCGTGGAATACCGCGCATATCGTCATTGATACGGCTGGACAAACCACCAGCCAAAGCATTGCCCGTTTATTCAGTGCCGTGGATAATTGGATCAATAACTGATAGCTTTAACCCAGATGCTACGCACCTATAAAGCGTTGATACCGGGTGGTATAATCAAGGCCAGCATGGGAACAGAACATATCATCGTTCGTGCTGCCAGCGAAGACGAAGCCCCGCTTATCCTGGAGTTCATTCGCCAAAAAGCAGCATTTGATGCTGGCATGAAATGCGACGCCACATTACACACCTCGGAAGCAGCCATCCGCGAAACTCTCTTCGGCGCAACGCCTTTCGCCCGCGTTTTATTCGCTGAATTGAGCGGCACGGTCGCGGCTTTTGCTCTTTATTACTTCCGCTACTCTTCCTTTCAAGGCCGTCCCCATCTGTGGCTGGACGATTTATTTGTCAGCGATCAGGTGAGAAGTCATGGGGTGGGTGCTGCACTGATGCGCCGTTTAGCACAGATTGCTGTGGATCATCAATGCACCCACATGGCCTGGACAGCCAGTGTGAACAATGCGCGAGGCATTCAGTTTTATAAGCGATTGGGAGCCGAAGTCAGCGAGCAACGCGGCAGCACCCTTTTCTTCCAGGCCGCTGCACCGGCAATGCACAGCCTGGCGCGGCCAATATAATCAACAGCCTGCTAACGAGGGACTACCGACAACGTGACCTTCTCCTTATGGTTGCTCAGCCTAAGGGCCAAAAAGTGAAGGACACCATTACAGGAGCAGGCTATCACACTTTCCAGATTAGTCCACCTTAAAGGCTCTTTTATAGGTCCCTTTGTGTTATTAAACTGCAATCTACCGTATAATCAGTAGTTGCATGGCTGCGCCCGGCTTCGCTACGGTTAATCCTTGCCCCGCGCTTACATACGATGAAAATGAACTGTATTATGGCAGATAATCTTGACCACTCTGGTTACAAACATTCCAAAGCAGAGTCGTTCCTATAATGCGGGACTTGTCGGAGACTGTTGCTATAGCTCTCTTGCGTCATGATAGAACCTCCATACATGTATAAAGGAATGAAAAGGTGACTCACATCTTACACTTTCAGTCTGCGGCCTCGAAACGTGACGCTTACGTTCAAGGCTATATCGAAGGGTGGCACTGGTTGAGGCACAAGGGTAGCTACCACGACAATCGTGATTTTTTGAGGTTCATTGGGAGGCACATGACAATGATCCTCAAAACATTAGACTACATGTAGAATCGCCTCGCTTTCAGGCCGATCCACAACTGAATGCGATCAAGAAGGAGCTAATCGAAGCTCTATTGTCATCTGACATGGAGAGATTAATAGAGCAGCATGGCTTTACCCATAAATACGGTCGCAACATAAACAGTGAGGCCATTCGGAACAATAAGAGCACTGAACCGTTCCGCGTCATACTGACAGAGCAACAGGATCAGCACAGCCATACAAAGAACATCGAGCATGTTCATCAACTATTAGGCGACGCAGTGAACGAGATAGTAAAGAAGTTCCACTCGCAGTTGTATCGGGAATTCAGGACATAAGACGGAGTAGACCATGCAATAGCCACACAACCTAACGCTGCAACCGACGACTTTTAGCTCCGTTACGGTTCAACTAACGACCAAGTTTCTAGACGGTTAAGTGCGGCCTGAGCGTAGCCGAGGATTAAGGGGTCAAGCGGAAGGCTTCTTTGTAGAAATTGCCGATGATGGCATCCGCATCACTTTTGGCATCTTCCCAACGGTGACAAGCTCATGCTAATAGTAGCTTGGCTGTGCTGCCCGCCGGGTGCCGCCACCTTGAACCTTGGCAATTTGTATCTTGACTGCTGAAGAAATTTCTATACGACCAAGCAGATTCTTCTTTTATTTCGCTTACTTTGTGTTATAGTGTAGGCACGCAATTTAATGCTGCGATTAAGGGGAGAAAGAATGAAAAGACGGAACGAGTCGTTGTCGAAGTTGTTTGCTGCCGTAACTTTGACGTTGGGAACGGTCATTTTTATGGGTCAGAGGGCAGGGCACGCTGACCCCAAACCGGAGCGGCCTCTGGGCGATGTGCAAGTGTTAGCCAGTGTGCCGAACCCACCGGGCTTGCCAGAGGGCATTGCCGTCAATGGTCATACGGTTTATGTGGCGGGGCCAGCCTCGTTTGCGACAGCAGGAACGCCGCCCTCCAAAGTTTTCGCTTTTGATACGCGCACTGGTGAGTTGGAAAGAACCTACACCATCCAGGGGGAGAATCTTAATTTTCCCCACGCCAATTCCTGTATTGCCTTTGATGACCAGGAGCGGCTTTATGTCATCAATTTGCAATTGGGTATCGTGCGCCTCAACCTGGACAGTGGACAACAAGAAATCTACGCGCCACCGACTCCAGACCTGCCGCCCTGTGGCCCGAACGCGCCTGCCGATGCCTGCTCGCCAACCCCCGTTGACACCCCACCTCTGGCCAACGACATTGCTTTCGATGCAGCAGGCAATGCCTATGTGACGGATTCCTTTCAAGCCACCATCTGGCGTATTCCTGCCGGGGGCGGCCAGAACCAAATTTGGTTCCGGGATAGCCGACTCGCTACCCCTTTCGGCCCGAATGGGATTCGCATTAACCCCAGCCAGACGAAGGTTTATTTCTCCGTGACTGCCGATGGGGTAGACCAATACGGTAACTTTCTCGGTGGTAAAATCTACACGTTGCCATTGGTCAATGCCCCTCAAGCGTCTGACTTGAAAATCTTTCATGCCTACAACGGCGATGCGCCTGATGGTATGGCGTTTGGTAGGGATGACGCCCTCTACGTGATGCTCGCCGCGCCCTTTAATTCGGGTATTTCAATCCTCGGCCCCAACGGTACCCAAATAGCACGTCTGCACAATACCAATGATCCGCTTTTCCCGTATGATTCACCGGCTAATGGCGCGTTCGATAAACATGGGAATCTCTTAGTGACCAACCATGCCTTCGCTACGTTAATTCCCTCGCACTACACCGTGCTGAATGTATTCGTTGATGACAAAGGCTTGCCTCTTGTGCGTCCACACCTGCCGTAAAATGAGTTGATGGCAGCACATCCGAGCAGTATGCAATGGCAAAGGCCCCGAAGCACGTTCGGGGCCTTTTATTTTCTATGGGGACTGTAACGGTTTAAAAGCAACGGGTAATAGGAGTGCAGCTTAGTGTTGCTTGGCAGTCATAGGTTTTACTTTTGGGATCAGGCTTTTCTTATATCTGATGCTGCCTCGTCTTAGTTGATCATCATAATCGCCATGTTGAATCCTGGTGGCTACCTGGCCCACTGGTAATGATATTATCGTGCAACCTGCCACTACCTGCACCATATCCTGACGTGATAGATAGGGGCTAATTTTCTGGTCAAAGGTCTTTTTGTCTCTGAACCTTAACCCCAAAAGGGCATAAAGTTGTCCTCCCAGTTTGGCTTCTCTCCATAAGTCTTGTAGTATCAGCGCAGATTGAGGATGCGCCAGCAGCACATGCAGATCAATTTCTGACCTGGACAGGGTTCCGGCAGCGCCTATGCCTCCAAGAGCAAACCCATCGGCCTCTTTAAGTTGTGTGTAGGCTGTCTTTTGCGGCACATTAAGGGTATAGGCAAAGCAGCTACTTCCCATCACCGCGCACAACGTGATCATCAGAACACTAATTTTTAGCATGACTCCCCTCTTGAGTTTGGATGCAGCCAGGCGTTAGAAAGCCTCATTCACAAAGCTTATGGAGTGGTCTTACATTTTATTTGCCACCTGGCCCGTAGCCCGTTTTAGGCGTGCCGTCGTCGTTGAGCTTGTCGCAAGCCCAGAGTAGGCCGCGTGTGACGAGGCTAAGATAGCGGTCATCAGAGACAGTCTCGTTATTGTGGCCGATGGTGGTGGAAAAAACGCGTGTCTTTTTAGGGCCGTAGAGGTGCGTCCAGACCACGACGTTGTTGTTCTCGCCGCGCTTATCGCCAGCGTCTTGCCTCCCCAGCGCGAGAGGTGTGGTATCGGGCCAAACGGTGACGTTGTTATAGAGTTCCTCCCCAATGGTTGTCCAGTTCTCCATGCCTTTGGTGATGGGATTGGTGGTGCCGAAGAAGCTAATAGCGATGGGCTTCTGTGCGCCGTGGTGCGCAGATTGCAGACCGAGGTATTCAAACCACAGGGAGTGCGGCGTGCCGGGTTGGATGGGATCAACGGGAGTATTAGGATCGCCGATGCGGTAAGAGTGCATGGCACAGTGCAGATTCACGGCGGGAATACCATCGCGGTGCGGCTTTAGCACACCTTCGACAGTAGCAGGGTCGCTAATATCGGCTCCGCATTCGTCATGGATTACGACATTATAACCCTTAGCATAGTCGGGATGGTTGAGAATGGCTAATGGTGGCTTGGTGCTGCCATCATCGGTATGAACCTGATCAACGATCAAGTTGGCACGCTTTTCGAGACCCTCTTTCAGTATGTCCTTTTGCTTTTTGTAATCGTGGCAACAGCCGCCCGTGATGAGTAACACTTTGAGCGGTTTGATTGCGCCCGTAGGCGGAGCCGTCTGTGTCAATGAGGGGTAACTGATAGTCGTGAGAGAAAGGGCCAGTAGCGTGGCGAGGGTGGTTTTCATGATCGAAATTCTCCAGTGAATAGTTGTGAGATATGGTCAGTAAGTGTACGTCTATCTGTAGACATAGGCCAGCAGACGCAATATTCTGCGTAACTTTCCAACATTCTGCATTGAGCGTTTGTGCGCTGCGCCCGCCCCTAACCAAGCCTCATGACACGTAACTTTAAGTCTGGCACGCAACGGGCAAGTTAGGACAGGGCTTTATGTTCTATCTTTGCTGCTGAGTGAGCAATTGTTGCAACAGTCCGGGTTTCTACACTGAGGATATAGAGAAAGGGTATGCCAAAAGGTTATGGGAAGGAGGAAGCGTGACGAACGTCGAGAAGAGTGAAACGCCGATTACAGCCAAGCAAGATAACCCAAAAACCGAATCGGCCTGGACTCCACTGCGCCATGCTGTTTTTCGCAGTATTTGGATCGCGTCGGTAGCGTCCAATGTTGGCTCCACTATGCACGATGTTGGCGCAGCCTGGCTGATGGCTTCACTCACCTCCTCGGCTATCATGATTTCCCTGATGCAAACGGCTTCTAGCCTGCCTATCTTTCTGGTGGCGTTACCGGCGGGGGCGTTGGCTGATTTGATAGACCGGCGTCGTTTGCTCCTCGTGACACAGGGCTGGATGTTAGTTACGGCGGCGGCGCTGGGTATTCTTACCTTGCTGCATCTGGTGACGCCCTGGGTACTTTTAGTGCTCACTTTTGTCTTAGGCGTTGCAGGGGCCATGAATAACCCGGCCTGGCAAGCGATGACGCCGGAGTTAGTGCCCCCGGCTGAGTTGGCCCCCGCGGTGGCCCTCAATGGCGTGGGTTTCAATCTGGCGCGTGCTATTGGCCCGGCTTTAGGTGGTTTAATTGTCGGTGCGACAGGTGGCTCGTGGGCCGTGTTTCTGCTGAATGCCATTTCATTTTTAGGTATTATGGTGGTGCTCTATCTCTGGCGACGCAAGCCCCGCGATAGTGAAGCTCCCACCGAACGTATGCTGGGAGCGATTCGGGCTGGCAGTCGTTATGTGCGACACTCGCCCGCGCTTCATGTCGTCTTAGTGCGTACGGGTGTCTTTATCCTCTGTGGTAGTGGCATGTGGGGGTTACTGCCATTTTTAGCCAAGCATGAACTCCAATTAAGCGCCGCCGGTTATGGCGGTTTGCTGGCGTGCTTTGGCATTGGTGCCGTGACCGGAGCGAATATCCTGCCTATAGTGCGCCACCGGATTTCTATTGACCGTCTGGTGGCCGGGGCTTGTGTCTTGTTTGCTATCGTTTCGGTTGCTCTTGCTTATATCCGGGTGTTCCTGGCTGTGTGCCCGGTGATGTTTATCGCTGGTGGTACCTGGATGACACTCATGTCTACGCTCAATGTGTCGGCGCAGATTGCGGTGCCCGCGTGGGTGCGAGCGCGTGCTTTGTCCATTTACCTGTTAGTGTTCCAAGGCGGATTGGCTATTGGTAGCGTGATCTGGGGCGCGATGGCGGAACGCTTTGGTATCCGGGTGGCTCTCGATGGCGCGGCCATTGGGTTGATTGTAGGGTTGGCCGTAGTGCCCCGCTTCCGCCTGGGTATAGCCGAGGGATTAGATATGACCCCGTCCGCTCACTGGGAAGACCCGCTGGTGGAGAATGAGCCAGCCTTAGAACATGGGCCAGTGCTTGTATTAGTGGAGTATCGCATTAACCCGGAGCAGGCCAACGATTTTGCGGAAGTAATGCGTGAGGTGCGCACCATACGACGGCGCGATGGCGCGATTCGCTGGGGCTTATTCCATGATGTAGCCGATCCCAGTCGCTGCATTGAAACTTTTGTGGTGGAATCGTGGGCCGAGCATTTGCGCCAGCACGAAAGAGCGACGATGGCCGATCAGGAAGCCGAAGCACGCGCCCGCGGTTTCCATGTTGGGGAATCACCGCCCATAGTTTCGCATCTGGTTTCCTCTTATGGTTATGTCGATTCCCACGCAGCGTTTACCGCGAATGGGACAGATGGAAGCAGTAATGGCACCGGGGTAAAACACAGTGGAGTGCAGCCCTTACATCTGTGATTTATAGTTATGGGGTCAGAGATTGTGTAGGAAGAGTTATGCAGGATTTAGAGGCTGTATTTGCCGCTTTGCGGCAGTCATCGTTCCGCAGCCGGTTTCACTTACAGGGTAAGGAATGGGAGTATTTGCAAGCCAAAGGCTTGCCTGTAGTATTGGAACATGCTGCGGATTTTATCCAGCAACGCCTGGCTCCGGCTATGCCCGCTAAAGATGGCAAGCAAACACCGTGGCGTGGTCATCCCGTCTTTCTGGCCCAACACGCCACCGCTACCTGCTGTCGGGGTTGTTTAGAAAAGTGGCATGGCATTGCGCGGGGTCAAGAGTTAAGCGAGGCAGAGCAACAATATGTCGTGAGCGTAATCGAAAAATGGCTGACGGAGCAAGCCAAAGCAGCAGCAGAGAGTCATAATTGAGATGACTCTGAAATTAATCAAATAAATAATACAAGTGACTTCTGCATAGCCTGGCGGTTAAACCGAAGGCAACAGCAGCGCAAAGCCTGCCTGCGCAGGCTCACTCAGAGGATAAGTTTTAGGTTTTACCAGGAGTCCGCGCAGGCGGACTTCGCGTCGTTGTGGCCGCGAATTGATTCGCCTGGCACAAAGTAGTTACTTGTATTAAATAACGAACAAGGATTAAATCATGCACGTTTTATTTATTGGCGGCACGGGTCTTATTTCTACCGCTATCGCACGGCAGCTTTTGGATGCAGGTCACCAGGTCACATTATTCAATCGTGGTAAGTCCGAAAATCGCTTGCCCGCAGGCGCGCAAGCCATGCATGGCGACCGCAAAGATTACGCAACCTTTGAGAAAACCTTTGAGGATAAAACCTTTGACGTGGCAGTGGATATGGTGGCCTTTCATCCCGATGATACCGCCTCGGCCATACGTGCCTTTAAGGGGCGGGTGGGGCAGTTCATTCACTGTTCTACGGTTTGTGTCTATTCCGGGCCGGTGACCCAAATTCCAACGACTGAGACTGAAACGTATCATTCCCTTGGCGGCTACGGCAAGAATAAGATTGCCTGCGAGCAGATGCTCTTGCAAGAATGGGAAACCAACAGGTTTCCCGTAACTATCATGCGGCCTTCGCACTCTTATGGCGAGGGCGGCTCTATTATTCGTTCTTTTGGGCCAGCCGATACGTTTATAGATCGTTTGCGCAAAGGCAAGCCGATTATTGTCCAGGGCGATGGCAACTCACTGTGGGCAGCATGTCATGTAGATGATGTGGCGCGTGGCTTCATTGGCGTCATGAATCCGCAGAAGTGTCTGGGCCAGGCTTATAACATTACTGGGGATGAATGGATGACCTGGAATATGTATCATGAACAGGTGGCCGAAGTAGTCGGCGGCACTTTCGAGCCGGTCTATATTCCGACTGAAACCCTGCGCCAAGTCGCGCCCAAGATGGCGGGTGGGACTTATGAGATTTTTGAGTGGCCCTCCATCTTCGATAACAGCAAGATCAAGCGCGATACCGATTATCAGGGGCAAACCGTTTCCTGGAAAGAAGGCGTGCGGCGCACCGTAGCCTGGATGGAATCAAAAGACAAATTAGCGAACAGCGACGAGGACGATTATGAAGATCGTTTGATTGCGGCCTGGCGCTCCACGACAGGTGAGTTGCCACATCAGGCGTGAGTCCTTACTGGCCTTACTCCAGCCTTATCCTGACCACAGACATTTGGTATCTGTAGCTAGGCACTCGGCCCCGATTTTTAAAGGAGACGCGTTCGCGCGCTACTGCCTCTCTGTGAGGGAGAGAATACTAACGGTCTGCTGAAGTGATGTGGCACGCTGGTTGCGCACAAGGTTTAAACACGAGATTTAAAGATGAGAGTTAAAGTTTAGAGATTAAACGCAGAAGCAGGGGGGTAGCTTGCTGGATGAATTTTATTTCTGCTATGTTGAGCATGAATCTGGTATGCTGATTATACCTCTGAGTAACCAATTTATAGTGACACGAGTAGCAACAGATTTATGAGGAGACCCTGTTAATACTAAATTCTTTATTGGCATTTGCTCCCAGGCGGTTGACTAATTTCTCCTAATGGACAACACGCAAAAAGCATCTGACCCAGAATATAAGCACCACGGTTACAATATCAAGGTGGTCGCACGGCGTACTGGCCTTTCACCGCATGTGATTCGCGTGTGGGAAAGACGCTATCGAGCAGTAGAACCAGCACGCAGTGCGACGGCTCGCCGCCTGTACACAGATGCCGAGATTGAGCGGCTGTTGCTGTTGCGCCAGGCGACCCAGGCGGGACATAGCATTGGACAGATCGCCAACTTACCGACGCCCCAACTGGCCGAGTTAGTGGCTGACGATAAAGCGGCTGGTGCCTTACTGGAAAGTCAAAAGCAGGCTGATTGGCCCAGAGTTAGCGCCGAGCTGGCAGCATCGGATAGGGCAGCGCCAGTGTCATGCACGGCGGCGGAATACATCGAGAAATGCGCTGAAGCGGTGGAGAAGTTGGATACTGGCACCTTGGAATCGCTCTTAGCGCACGCTTCTGTAACGCTTGGTTCGGTTGCCATGATGGAACAAGTGGCCGTGCCATTGCTCAAGCGCATTGGCGACTGCTGGCGGCAGGGCGTCTTGCGCATTTCCCATGAACATCTCGCTACGGCCATTATTCGCACTTTTCTGGGCACCTTACACGGAGGCGATCCGGGTGCGGCGGCTCCCGTGCTGCTGGTGACAACCCCCGCTGGCCAGTTGCATGAAATCGGGGCGCTAATGGCTGCTACAACGGCGGCTGCCGAAGGTTGGAAAGTCACTTATCTTGGCCCCAATCTGCCTGTTGAAGAGATTGCCGCTGCGACCCTGCACACCGGGGCGCGCGCGGTTGCCCTGAGCATTGTCTATCCGTCCGATGACATACGCTTACATGATGAATTGAAAAAACTGCGCGCTTATGTGCCCAACGAAGTTCTCATTCTAGCCGGGGGCCGCGCCGCCGAAGCCTATGACCAAGTCCTGGCAGCCATTGGTGCCGTGCGTTTAGATGATATGCTTAGTTTTCGCAGTTTTCTGGAAACAGTGCGCAAAAGCCCGCCCGCGCCCAGTTCGTCAAATGCCTCTGCCACCGATGTTTTAACCTCAACTGAAGCGGCATCCCTTACCCAGACTCAAACAAGTTGTAAAAGCCCTAAGGCCAAAAAATCACCGACTCCCATTAAAGTCGCTGCGCCTCAGAAATCAAAAGCTCAATCCCAGTCAAATTAGGGGCTAACTTATACCTTATAGTTTCAAATCTTTCTTTGCCAAGTGGCTGGTTCATGCCAAGACCAGGAGTAACCTGGAACATGACCAGGCACTTTCGCTATCCTAAGAATACCCATCGAACTCATCTGTGGTTAGCGGCACCTAAAGATGCTTGCTTTATCATCTCTCCCGGAGTGGCTATGAAATTATCGCAAAATTTGCGGTGCGCAGCGATTGCTGTCCTCTGTTATGCCGTGTCTTTGATGTGGCTGCATCCGGCTCAAGCGCAGGATAAGAAAATTGTCTGGGATGGTGATACGGTAGCCGGAGGCAAGGGTTGGCTCAATCCAGAAAAACCAGCGAACTCTTTTAGCCCTCAAACGGGCGAAGCTCATAACGGTAAAGTGGCGTTGGGGTTTCATGCCGAGGGAAGTGGGTTCATTGGTAGCGGATGGAACTGGTTCGGTTGGTTTCCGGCAGATGCGGGAACCGATGTTACACCTTACCACAATCTCTCCTTTTGGGTAAAAATTAATGGCCAGTCCAAACCGCAGACAGTTACCGTCCAGCTTGTTTCAGTAGGCGATAACACTAAGCCCACTAAAGCGGCAGACCTGACTGCTTACAACCAAAATGTCATGGATGGTGGCTGGCAGGAAGTCATAATACCACTCAAGGACATATACGAGCAGGACTCTAATTTCAATGCCACTAAAGTATGGATGCTTAATGTAAGCACCTGGTCGCCGGACCCGCGCAACTTCAGCATTTACCTTGATGAAATAGCCTTTGATAATCGCCCGGTGCGCTCGCACAATGAAGTGGCAGCCATGCCTGTAACGCGTCAGCCTGCGCCCTTGGGTAATGAGGTGGCGAACGTCACGGCTCAGGTGGATACGGCTGCGCCGGGAACTCCCATCAGCCCTTACATCTATGGCGCGGCGATGGGCGACCGCAGAGCAGCCCAGGAGATGGGACTGACCATTTTACGCGCCGGAGGTAATGAGGCGACTCCCGTCAATTGGAAGCTGGGGTTTGGCGCTAAGGGGGCTGATTGGTTCTTTGCCAATGACGGAACAGCCACCCCACCTGAAAAGAACTGGTTGGTAACATTTCATGGCGAGAACAAGAAAGTGGGATTGGAAACTTATCTGACGATGCCGATGATGGGGCGGGTAGCCAAAGATGGCACTTCAGTAGCGTTTGATATTCGCAAGTATCCTGACCAGGAAGATTGGGCAGGTAAGAGCCAACCTGGTGACCCCCACTGGTTTGCCGGTAATGGGCGGCAGTATGTCAAAGGCGCAGATGGCCAGCCGCTCAAAGACAAAGATGGCAAGCCAGTGTTAAAAGACATTGAGCCGCATCCTGATGATACATCTGTTCTCATGTCGCCTGCCGAGCAAACGCAGATGCTGGAGTTTATGATTAAGAAGATGGGCTATGGCACGGCAGGGCAGGGCGGAGTGAAGTATATCGCCCTAGATAATGAGCCAGGCATCTGGCACGCTACCCACCGGGGAATGCATCCGCAGGGCACCTCTTATGATGAAATGTGGGAGCGCACGCGGACTTATGCGGGTCTGCTCAAGAAAATTGACCCTGGCGTTAAAATCGCTGGCCCGACAGCGTGGGGCTGGACGGAGTATTTCCATTCCGGCTTAGATGCTCAGCTTATCGGTCAGGGCAAGGGCAAATGGGATAATCCCCCGGATGGTGCGGCGCATGGTAATATGCTTTTTACCCCCTGGTGGCTCAGGCAACTGAATCAATATGAGAAACAAACCGGGCAAAGCCTGGTAGATATTCTGGATTTTCATTTTTACCCGCAAACTGGCATCTTTAATGGCGGCCAACCCAATGACCCTAAGACGATGGAGGGACGAGTGCAGGAAACCCGCGTTTTATGGGACCCGGCCTGGACTGAACCAAGCTGGATGGCCAATGATGCCGAAGGCAAGAAGCGCGGCGCACACCTTCAGATTATTCACCTGATGAAGCAGTGGATTGCGGAAAATAACCCCGGTATGGGCACAGCATTAGGCGAATATAACTTTGGTGGCGAAGGCGATATATCCGGTGGCGTCGCTCAGGCCGAGCTATTAGGCATCTTTGCCCGCGAGGGTTTAGACCACGCCTATTACTGGTTCTTCCCGGCCCCCAATACCTCTCCCTATTTTGCCTTTAAGATGTTTCGCAACCCGGATGGACAACATACGGTTTTTGGCGATCACTATTTGCCGAGCACGGTAAGTGCGCCAGATGATGTGTCGGTTCATGCTGCCAGAGACAGCAAAAGCGGGCGGTTGACCTTTGTATTAGTCAATAAACGAGCTTCCAAAGCTGCGCGAGTGACCTTAAAGTTCAACACGCCAGTTGCTGCCCAGGATATTATTCCTTACGAGTACAGCAACGCCGACCGTTTTACCATTGGGCAGTTACCCTCGCAGCACGTTGTCGGTAATAGCTTAGATGTAAACCTGCCACCCTTATCCGTACTGCGCTTTGATTTAAAACCTTAAGATTTAACCGCCAAGGACGCCAAGAGCGCCAAGATGAGGGGGAGAAGGGGAGCAAGTTAAAGTCAGAAGAGCAGTAGAGTTTGTCATTCTGAGCGCAGCGAAGAATCTAATTTGAGTGCGGATAAAGTTCGAGTGGAACAAGTCCTCTATAGCTCCGCAGAGTAGATGTTTCGCTGCGCTCAACATGACACTACTCTTACATTACCGTCTCCCTTTCTCCCCCTTCTCCTCTTCCCCTTGGCGCTCTTGGCGTCCTTGGCGGTTAGAATTTGGTGGCCTTTTCTAACCCAGACCGTGAGACAGTCGTTGAAGAAGCTTAATCCTCATGAATAATAACTCGCGCTTTAGCTCTAGCAGGTTTATTACAACTGTAGTCTTTGGCACGTTGAGTGTTTTGATATTAACCTCCATGCTCGCTATCGCTGCGGCTGGAACCTCAAGTCCGGTAGCAAGTGCAAAATACGCGCGCCCCCACCATCCTCGCTTAGCCTTGGGTCAAGCTTTGCGCGGGGCAGAGAATATTGTTTTTCCCACCGATGCGGGGATAATTGATGTCACTCAAGCTCCCTACCATGCCAAAGGTGACGACGTGACGGATGATACGGCTGCTATTCAGCAAGCACTCAGTGACCATCCCAACGAAGGCGCGATTATTTATCTGCCCAATGGTCTTTATCTCGTTTCCGATACGCTTAAGTGGCCACATGGCACGCGCGGCGGAGCCGAAGAGAAGCGCACGATCTTGCAGGGGCAAAGCCAGCGCGGGACGGTGCTGAAATTGAAAGATAATTGCCCCGGTTTCACTGATCCGCAGCATCCCAAATCTCCCATCTGGACAGGCCATGCTCCAGCCCAACGCTTTGGCAATGAAATCCATAATTTAACGGTAGATACAGGTGTGGACAATCCAGGAGTGTGCGGCATTCAATTTATGGCCAACAACCAGGGCATTATGAGTGATGTTAGCATTGTTTCGGGCGATGGCCAGGGCGTGGCTGGACTGGATTTAGCCTACACCGATGAAAATGGCCCCCTGCTGATTAAGAATGTGCGGGTGCAGGGTTTTGATATTGGTATTCATACGGCTACTTCGGTGGACAGTGAGACGATGGAGCACGTTGTGGTCGAGAACCAAAATCAATATGGTTTTCGCAATGATGGGCAATCAGTGAGCATCCGTGACCTGCAAAGTATCAACACCGTGCCTGCTGTTTATAACCATGCCGGATTACTTGCGTTAATTGATTGTACCTGCCGGGGCGGGGCAGACACGCGGCTGACGGCAGCAGTGATTAACGAAGGTGCCATGTTAGCGCGTAACTTGCGCACCTCTGGTTATGGACAGGCCATTGAAAACAGAACCAATAAACAACAAGGTGTAGGCGGGCCGAGGGTGCGGGAGTTTATCTCCCAGCCCGTTATCAGTCTCTTTCCATCCTCACCCACAAGTCTCAACCTCCCCATTCGTGAAACTCCTACCGTGCCGTGGGATGCCTTAAACCAGTGGGTCTCGCCCACGCGCTTTGGTGCAGTGGCGAACGATAACCAAGATGATACTGCCGCCATTCAACAGGCGATAGATTCAGGAGCGACCACCGTCTATTTACCGCGTGGCAACTACCGGGTCAAAGACACCATTCTCATTCGCAATAGGGTGCGGCGTATCGTCGGCTGCAAGGCTTATATTGACGTGCCGCAGATGGACAAGCCCGCTTTCAAAGTCGTAGATGGCACGGCCCCGGTGGTGGTCTTTGAAAACATTGATAGCGGCTACACGAAAACTCCAACGCTCGAAAACGCCAGTTCTCGCACGCTGGTGCTCCAGCACTGCATCAACGTCTGTGGCAACATGACTGGTAAGGGTGATGTCTTCCTGGAAGATGTTTGCTCAAACCCATTTACCAATTGGCACTTTGGTCATCAAAACATCTGGGCGCGGCAATTCAATGTGGAGAATGAAGGCACCCATGTGGTGAATGATGGTGGCACGTTATGGGTATTAGGTTTGAAAACCGAGCGCGGCGGTACCCTCATCGAGACCAAGGGTGGTGCTAAAACCGAAGTATTGGGTGGCCTCTGTTATACCACAACCGCTGGTAAGCTTGCTCCTATGCTTATAACGCAGGATTCTGCTGCCTCGATTACCCTCGCTGAAGTGTGTTACAATGGCGACCCTTATACCACGATCCTTCGTGAAACACGCCAGGGTGAAACCAGGACTTTGAGCCATGCTGCTCCAGCTTATAAAGGCAGGTTAGTCTTGTACTCTGCGCACTAATTCATGTCAAGGACTTTAATAACGGCATTCGCGCCTTAATCTTGTATTCTGCAACTTCATAGATTAAGCATTGTCAGACAGAATACCTTTGCTATGATTGGGCAGTAAAACGTGATGCACCTGTGCGGCATTTACTCGCGCCAGGTGCATTGTTATCGTAGGGGCCAGAAGTACAAGACTTAAACATTTAAGTTCTTAAACCGGTTTGCCATATGCTCAAGGCAGCCAGAGAGATTAACCTGTTGCGATTCGGGTAATACTGAATACAAGATAGTAAGACCGGGTCTTTAATTTATTGGAGGCATAGCACGCATAATGTTCGCGGAAGGCATTAATTTTCTACTTAAGGGCGGCTGGATCATGTGGCCGCTTTTCGCTCTGGCTATTATTTCAGTCGCTGTCATGATCGAACGTTTTATTGCATTGCGACGGGCAGCAGGCGATAACGAGGAATTTCTGGAAGAGATTAGGCGCTTGCTGACACAGGGCAAGGTGAATGATGCTTTAGCTTTGTGCGAAAGAACCTCTGGCCCGGTGGCTTCCTTGATTGCCAGCGGCATTCGCAACCGGCACCTCGATAATGCCTCTATCGAACGGGCAATGGAAGAGTTGGCCATGCGGGAAACTCCGATTCTCTATAAACGATTAGGTGTCCTTGACACCGTTATTACAATGGCTCCCCTCATGGGTCTCTTAGGCACCATCACGGGTATGATTAAATCGTTCCATGTGGTCGGTAATTCCATGAGTAATCCATCGGCTATTACGGGTGGCGTGGGTGAAGCCCTGATTGCTACCGCGACGGGTTTAACCATTGCGATTGTCACTTTGCCGGGTTACAACTACCTGACCGAACGAGTAAAAGAGATCATTGCCGAAATGGAAGTGCGGGCGACCCAGTTGCTCAACATTCTGGCGAATCTACGGGCGGCGGAAGCAAATCCTAATGGCGTTAGTCCGACTGAGATGGACATCCCGAAACTGAATCGCGCTGAGGGCAAGCGAGTGGAGGAGCGGGCCGCATGAGAGTGCCGCGCACGGAGATGAAGAAGGCGCGCATCGAGATCATACCGATGATTGATGCCATCTTCTTCTTGCTGGTCTTCTTCATGATGACCAGCCTTTCGATGGTGCGCCTGTCCTCTCATAAGGTGAATCTGCCGGAAAGCTGCACCGCAGGCACCAAGCCGGAAGAAAAGTCAAAACTCGTCGTGAGCATCTCCAAAGATAACAAAGTCTATGTAGATGAAAACCAGGTCAAAGAGGCGGAACTGCTGCCGATGGTAGCCGAAAGAGTTAAAGCCAATCCTGCGATTACCGTCATTATTAATTGTGACAAGCAACAGCACCTGGCCGAGTTTGTGCGCGTTTTTGATATTGTCAAGCAGGCCAATGCAGGCACCGTGATGATTGCCACCACACCCAAGGATATAGGTTCGCCCGTCGCAGAACCGAGCAGCTAAAATGGGGTTGTAGCGATACCGTAAAGGTCTTCAATTTAGCACCTGTTCCCTTATTGTTCTATGCGAATTCAGCGTCCCCCCACCAAGAAAGCACGCATCGAGATCATACCGATGATTGATGCCATCTTCTTCTTGCTGGTCTTCTTTATGTATAGCTCGCTTTCGATGGTGAAGATGAAAGCCGTTAATGTGGCCCTGCCAACTAATCGTGCTCCCAAAACGAAAGGCGCAGGAGGCAAAGGTGGAGCGACTAAAGCGGCAGCGCCCGCGAAGATGGTGGTGACCCTCACCACCGGGGGCGATTATTACATTAACAAGCAGAAGGTCGCGGCGGCTAACTTATCCAATGCCCTGGCGCAAGATATAGCGGCCAATCCGGGAGCCGTGGTCATCGTTAATCCGTCTAAGAGCCAAACGACCCAGGCATTGATTGATACCATTGATTCCATTCGCCGCGTGCCGACGCGCAATGGTGAACCTTTACAAGTTTTGATTGCCACTGAACCGGTAGACGCCAACGGTATGGCGTTAAAAACGGCTACCTCAACTGCTACAAATGCTGCATCCTCAAAGGCCACTGCCAATGTTCCGTGATAAGTTACTCTTTTACTGTTATCTCGCTTCCTTTGTTATCAACTGCATAGTGGTAGCAGTCTTAGGTTACAGTCGTATTATGTCGCCAGCGGCGGCAGCTCTGGCCAATCCTGAAGCGGAATTGCATCCGGTGCGCCTGGGCGTTTATAAACCTCCGCCACAACCTGTGGTTAAACCAACGCCGCCTAAGCCCACCTTAGCGCAGCATGGGGCTAAATCAAAGAATCGTTTAGCGGCCCACCCCCAACAGACAGCACCTCAACCAACCACGGCTAATACAGATAGGAAGGCCAGTTCTGAAACCGACGCCGAGAAGGTACAGCGTCTGACCGCCCAAGCAGTTGCTTCTGGTCAGGCCGGGCATAAAGGCACAGCCCCGTCAGGCCGATCACACAACAGCCAATCTGGTGCAGGACGCCAATCATCCGGCGGTGCAGCAGGTTCTCGTGGCGAAACTGAAACTGCGGCAGGTCATGGTGGAACCGGCGAGCGGTCTGCCAGTGCCGGGGGAGCAGGGAGAGGAAGTTCGACCTCTGGCTCCGGTAGCCATCGTGGGGGAGCCGGGCATAAAACAGGAACCGGACATAAAAGTGGCTTGCGTCTGGCGAAAAACCTCAGTGGCAGAACAGGCTCTGCTGCTGAGAGCGCGGCGGGTGGACAATCATCCGGTGCAGCGTCCAGTCAATCCAGTGCTGGGCATGGTGGAAGTGAACATAGCACAACGTCAGCTTCCCAAAACGGTGCTGGAGCAATGAGCGGAGCCAAAGCGGGCCAAGTGGCATCTGCTCTTAGGGGTCATGCTGCTCACCGCACCCCAGTCACGGGACAGAAGTTGGCTTTGCGCAAAACTGCACCTAAAAATAATTCCGGTGTGCCCTCCTTGCAGGATAATGATAAAGCATCAGGGATGAAAACGGTGGCGCAGTTAGCCAGCAAAGCAGCGGATGCCAAGGGTAAGACGGTGCGCCTGGCGGCGAATGATCCCGACGATAAGAGCAAAGATGAGCCGGGGGCCGAGGATGAGCCAGGGGTGAAATCGCCAGAGGATAAATCCAACGATAAAAACTCTCCTGAAGCTGCCAAGAAAGAAGCACCCAAACCGCAGACCTCTAATTACATCATGCCCAAGGTGGCCAAGATGTGGACGGTGCGGCCTAATCAGAAGCTTGTGCTGCCTAAAGACTTGAAGTTGAATATGCCTGCGAACTTGCCGATTGTGCCAGGCGTGAAGCCGCTGACACCGGAGCAAATTGAAGAACTACGTAAGTTGCTGCATCAACAGAATCTTAAGCAGATGAAGGGCTTAAGCCGGGAGCAGTTAAAGAAGTTTCTCCAGGCACGCAAGGATACCGAACGCCCCAAACCCACCGATTTAAGCAAGGCAGGTTCAACGGATAGCGAAAAGAAAGACCAAAAACAGCCGGCACGGCCTAAGCCCAGGCGTCCGCGTGTGGCGCGTGAACATCCCGAAGGCGGCGCGGCACTGCCCGCCGGTTTAACTTCGCCTTTCAAATACAAGCCGTGGAGTCCGGCCTGGCAACGGTATGCTCAGGTCGTCAAGAAGGCGAAAGAAGATCGGGTGTTACTGGCCCAGAACGCCTCGCCTTTGCCTGCTAGTCCAGAGCATAACGCGCAGCCAAACAGCACTCAAAATAACCAGGCACAACCTAACCCAGCCCAGGCCAATCAGCCACCTAACGCGCAGGCAGGCAACCCTCAACCTAATACGAATCAAACAGGCAATGCGCAAAGCACCTCGGCGCAGGCGACAGCCCCGGCTAATCAGCCCGGCGGTAACACTCAGGAGGCGCAGAACGATCAACATGCTCCTTTGCTCGGCACAGGTCAGGGTGGGCAGCCTGCTAATGATTTGCCGAATGGTGTGCCCGTTCAACCCGGCCCCCCGCAAACTGGTGGAGCTAATAATGGAACTGGTGCTGCTACAGGGAATGTAGCGCCTGATGCACAGGGCAACACTGCTACCGGGGGACAGGGGGCGAACTCCGGCGTCGGGCAGCCTAATAACGGACAACCAAGCAATGCAGGCGCGACTGGGGCAGGTGGACAAAGTAGCAACCCGGCGGGCAATAATCAGCAGAATAACCAACCTGGCAATGTGCTTGGCGGTGGAGACAATACAGGCCAGGCTAACGGCGCTGCGAATACTCCCGCTGGCGGTCATTCAGGGGTCAATGCCCCATCCGTTAATCCGGCCAATAATGGGCAGGCTGGCGGTAACTCGGCTGGCAACTCCGCTAATGCCACTACTCCGAATAATGGTCAGCCCACTGGCAACCCACAAAACAGCAATCAGCAGAATGGTTTATTAGGCAGTGGACAGGCTAACCCTGCTACCGGTGGTCAGCCCATTAACCCCGGAGTCGCTGCAACCAATGCGCAATCCGGTAATGGGCAGTCGAACAATGGTCAAGCCAATAATGGTCAACCAACTGGGCAAGGCCAGACAAATAATCAAGGTGCTTTACTCGGCGCAGGCCAAGGCAACGGTCAGCCGAACACCGCGCCACAGAATGGCGGCCAAGCTGGTACTGGCGGGACACCGGGCAACCCGAATGCTCCAGGGCAAGGCAACCAAGGGGGTCAGCCAAATGCCGGACAAGGTAACAACCAGGGTGGGTTGTTAGGTGGTGGGCAGGGCAGCCAACCTGCTGGTCAAAATAATCAGAGTGGGCCAACAGGCAACGGGGGCAATCCAGGTGGACTTTTAGGGGCAGGCCAAGGTAGTCCTCAAGCTAATGGTCAACCGGGTGGGCAGCCAGACACTGGACAGCGCGGTAATCAAGGAGCGGCTCAAGGTAATGGACAAGGCGGCCTCCTCGGTGCTGGACAGGCGACACCGCCGCAGGGTAATGGACAGCCAGGTAACAATCAACCTGGAGGGCGGCAGGGGGGACAGCAAGGTGCTGGGCTACTCGGTGCTGGACAGGGTAATGCTCCTGCGGGCAACCAGCAGGGTAATGGCCAGCAAGGCGGTCAGGTAGGTCTGCTTGGTGGTGGGCAAGGTGGCCCTCAAGATAATCAACAAAATAATGGTCAACAGACGAGTGGCCTCTTAGGTGGCGGCCAAGGTAATACTGCGGCCAACAATGGCGGCAATGGTCCGCAACAAGGGGGACAACAAGGCGGTTTACTCGGTGGCGGTCAGCAGGGTAACGGGGGGAATCAACCTGCCGGGCCAAATGGTGGCGGCTTGTTAGGTGGCGATCAGCAGGGTGGGCAGCAGAACGGAAACCAGAACGGCCAGCAGGGTACTGCTGCTGGCGGCGGTGGCGGCGCGGATGTCAACGCTTTCATGGCGCAGGGCGATGGTGGCCTGGAAGGTGGCGGCTTTGTGGATAGCGAAGGCGTCGGCGGTGAGGGTGATGTGAGTGGCGATGGCGAAGCGGGTGGTGATGGCAACCAGGCGGATACAGGATTCACCCCGGCGGTTGGCGTATCGCCCAATATGCCGGAGCATAATCACGATGCGCAGAAGGGCATTCCCGGCGCGTTAGTATTACCTCCACTCCCTCCGGTGGGCACCGAAACCGGCAAAGAGCTTGATCCCCATGAAGTCAAGCCGTCGTCGCATACCGCCAAGATTATTATTCCCGCGCTGATGCCGCCTCTGCCAACCGCTAAACCCACGGCGCATACCACGAAATCAGTGCCGCCTAAAACAGAGCCAGTGGAACCAGGCGCTAAGGCGGTTACTATCGCCAAGCCGCGTCGCCTGGCAATGGCTCCCGGTGGCAAGCCCAAGCCGCGCCAATCGGATGTGCCTGTCGTGGCGTTGAACATTGGTTCCACCAGCGACCAGGGCACGATTCCGATGGACATTATGAAGCAGCCCAGTGTGCCACTGGGAACGGCAACCGATGCGGTTAATCCCCCCTCGCCTTCCGAGCAATCGCGCAATGTGCGCTCGTCGGGCGTGGCCCATCCCCAGCCGCGTGGCGGCGCTCCCACGGTGGAGAAGAAAGGCACGAGTGGCAAGAAGAACGGTGCCTCTGGCAAGCAGGCGGAAACTTCAGAGAAGCCTGTGCGCACGCGACAAACCGCAGAGCAGCGGGCGGTGGCGATGCTGGTGGATGAAAACCAAATAGTAACGCAGCGCGTTATCGTGAAGAAGACCAAGCAGAAGCCGGTGCGCAATAGCCGGGGCATCAAGGAAGGCTCCAAGAACCCGCTGCCGCCGATGCCTTTGCCCGACAGTGATGCGGAAATTGGTGATGGCTCTGGTCTCAAAGGTGAGTATTTCCTGGGTCGTAACTTTGAACAATACGAGTTTACGCGCGCCGACCCCAACCTGGATTTGTTCTGGGGTTCGGATAGCTCGCCCAGCCCGCGCCTGCCTGCCGGGGCCGACTGGTCGTGCCGCTGGACGGGGAAGATTGAGCCGCGCTATTCTGAAACTTACACCATCTATGCTGTTGCTGATGACGGTGTGCGCGTATGGATTAACCATAAGCTCATCATTGACGACTGGACGCTGCACGCCCTCATGGAGTATTCTGGCCAGGTGAAACTCGAAGCAGGCAAGCAGTATGATATTCGCGTGGACTACTTCGAGAGTGGCGGCCCTCCCGCTTCTGTTGGCGTCTACTGGGAAAGCCCCAGCCAGAAAAAAGAGTTCATCCCTGAAGATCGCCTCTTCTATCCCTTAGCCGGAGATAAGGAAGAGATGGAGAAGGACGAAGTGCCGCACCATTAGTGGCTGGAGGCAGGCGGAATGGCCCTCACCCTCGGCCCCTCTCCCAATACTGGTAGAGGGGCGCACAAACTCAAACCTGCTTGTGAGAGTCTGACGCTCTTTGGAATATTGCGTTTGCATTCTGAGCAACATAGGAGTGTGACCTCCCCTCTCCCAATATTAATCTGGGAGTGTGAGGGCGGGGTGAGGGCCAGCCAGTCTGGTAACTATATTTCATAGAACAATGATAGGTCGAATGTCTCAACCGAAATACCCTGTGCTGAAAAACACCTTTGCCCTCACTCTATTCTTAGCGGCTAACCTGACAGGCGCGGTGAATGCGGCAGAAAAGCGCACGGCTACCAAGCCTGCGCCTGCTGCCAGTAAACCTGTCGCAGAGCAGTCAACTACAGCTAATGACCCGCAGCAGAAGCTAAATGCAGCGTTGGTAGAAGCCATTGGAGCCGATGACGCCAAAAAAGTCGCGGCCCTTTTGCAGCAAGGGGCCAATGTCAATGCGGTAGACGCTAACGGTTCGACGCCACTGATGCAGGCGGCAGCCGCGGCCAATGCGGATGTCATCAAGTTGTTGCTGGATAAAGGGGCGAATGTCAATGCTCAGGACAAGGATGGCTTCACCCCCTTAACTATTGCTGCTTATTCCGGCCACGCCACCACAGCGATTCTGCTGTTAGATAAAGGCGCAGATATTAATGCCGTAGATGCCAAGGGGCATACGGTGCTGATGGGGGCTGCCTATTCGGGCAAGCTGCCGATTGTGCAACTGTTAGTGAATCGCGGCGCTAATGTGACGGCCAAAGATAATGAAGACTTCACAGCTCTGATGGTGGCATCTGGCACGGGCAATCCTGATATTGTGCGCTTACTGCTGGATAAAGGTGCCGATGTCAATGCGGCGACCAAGAGCGGCTTTACCCCACTGATGCAGGCTGCCGGGACTGGCAAGATTCCCGTCGTGCGCTTATTGTTGGAGCGAGGCGCTAATGTCAAAGCACGGGCACGGCGAGGTGCAACGGCCTTATTAGTGGCCGCTTATGCGGGCAGTGCTCCCATTTCCGACTTACTGTTGAACCATGATGCGGACATCAACGCCAAAGATACCATTGGGCATACACCGCTCATCGGCGCGGCCTATGCGGGTAGCGTTGCCGTCGCTAAGCTACTGGTCTTTCGTGGCGCGGACATGGAATCCAAAACGCGCAGTGGCTTGAACGCCCTGATGCAAGCGGCTTACTCTGGCCGGTTTGAAGTGGTGAAGTTTCTGGTGGAACGTGGCGCGGATATTGAAGCTACCACCGGGCATGGTCTTACGGCCTTAATGCAAGCGGCTGGTTCAGGCAGCGCCCCCATTGTGAAGTATCTGCTGGAATGCGGGGCCGATGTCAACGCCAGAGATAGCAGCGGTCAAACCGCTCTCGATTGGGCGCATAAAAGAGGGCAAGGTGAACTGGCCCAATTGCTAAAGTTGGCGGGTGGTAAAGAAATGCCCAAGCAAGAAGCTCAAAAGACGGCAGCAAGAAAAGAGAAATCTAATGTGTCGTAATCTGTTTCGGTCACTATTTCATAAACATTCTATTCTTCATAAAAATAAAAATCGCTTGGTGTCCTCGCAGGAGGACACTCGGCCACAGGCCCTGAGCCGCGAATTTATTCGCCGGGCTTCGATAGCGTTGATAGTTGGGACTTTATCTATTAGCACCATCCCCGCCTTCAGCCAAGACCAAAGCACAGCCCCGGTTGCCGCGCCAGCCTCACCCATAGGCATCAGTAAGCCCACGGCGCAGGATATGGCGATGCTTCAGGGCACTTATCCACCAGATAACGGTATCTGGTTGGAAAGCCTCGATTTGCATAATATGACGGTGCCCTGGGGTGAGCCGCGCATTGGCAAGTCAGTGGATGGGAAGCCATTGACACTTAAAGGCACCATCTATCCACATGGCATTGGGGCACAAACCCGTAATCAGATGACGGTTGATCTCAAAGGCGTCGCTACGCGGTTTGTGGCAATGGTTGGTGTAGACGATGACACCAATGGCAAAGGCAATATTGACGTTACGATTTTAGTAGATGGTAAGAAGGTCGTGGATACTGGCCCGATGCAGGGCGGTGAGGCTCCGCGCTTTATATCCATTGATTTAACCGCCGTGCGCCGCATGGTGGTTGATGCTAATGGCGTAGATAATAAGAACGACTCAGGACACGTTGACTGGGCGGGGGCGCTGCTTCTGCTTGACCCCGATGAAAAAGACCGTCCCGAATCGGTAGATTTTTCAACCAGCGCGGTCGCTTATAAATTGCCTCCGGCTCCCCCGGTTGATCCACACCCAGCCATTCACGGCCCGCTTGTCATGGGTGCCTCACCCAATCGTCCCTTTGTGTTTTTGGTGCCCGTCACCGGCAAGGGGCCGTTTACTTATGCTGCCGAAGCATTGCCCAAAGGCTTAAAGCTGGATGCTAAAACGGGGGTTATTTCCGGCGCGGTGAGTGCGGCAGGGACTTATGATTTACGTGTTACCGTCAAGGGGCCAGCGGGTAAAGCAACGAAGACTTTTGGCTTGATTTGCGGCGAGCATAAATTAGCCTTGACGCCTCCCCTGGGCTGGAACGCCTGGAATGTTTATGGCGACACGGTGACCGCCGAGAAAATTAAAGACCAGGTGGATTGGCTCGTCAAGACTGGTTTAGCCGGGCATGGTTTCCAATACATTATCATTGACGATAGCTGGGAAGGTCGCCGCGATGCCGAGGGCAACATTGGCCCCAACAAACGCTTCGGCGATATAAAATCACTCGCTGATTATGTGCATAGCAAAGGACTGCGGTTGGGCATCTATTCATCGCCCAATGAAGAAACCTGTTCGGGCTACGCAGGCAGCGCAGGTCATGAGGAAAAAGATGCGGCCTTTTATGCCAGTTGTGGCATTGACTATCTGAAATACGACTGGTGCCAGGCGGGAGGCTCAAAAAAGGATACAACCGCTGACGTGATGAAGGATGCTTATAATCGGATGCGCAGCGCCTTGGATAAAGTGAATCGTGACATCCTTTATGATCTGACGCCCTATGGTTTTGGTAAGGTGTGGGAGTGGGGCGCGGATGTGGGGGCCAATAGCTGGCAAACCAGTACGCAGGTTTCGGACAAATGGGAGAGCATCCAAAATGCTGGCTTTGACCAGGGAGATCGTGCTAAGTATGCGGGGCCGGGGCATTGGAACAATCCGGGTTATCTGATGCTGGGTCGGATGAACCCCACCACGCCCCGGTTCCCCCGCTTGCGGCCTAATGAGCAGATGACACAAGTCACGCTCTGGAGCCTGCTGGCCGCGCCTCTCATTTTGAGTTGCGACATGAGCCAGCTTGACCCCAATAACTTTTTCCCCATCACGTCCATGCTGCTTTCTAACGATGAAGTGATAGCCATAGATCAAGACCCGCTGGGTCATGTGGCAACGCATCGTACCGGATGGGGTGATTGGGAAGTGTGGACGCGACCGCTGCTCGATGGCACCATCGCGGCGGGAGTGTTTAATAAAACGACGCGTAATCAAGATATTACCTTCAAAATAGGTGACCTTGGACTGAATGGCCCCCAGCCGGTGCGTGATGTCTGGCAGCGCAAAGATTTAGGCTCATTTAAGGATACCTTCTCGGCCACCGTGCCTCCCCACGGTGCCATGCTACTGAAAGTTGGCACGCCACTTTCGCCTTCTAACCAAGTTAGTAGCTGGACGAAGCCTGTTTATATGGTGTCGAACTGGACATGGGGCGATGGCTTGCGCTGGTCTTACAGTCGCAATGGGGAGGAGTGGCTGACGTTTCCCCATGATAAAGTCTGGCTGAAATCGGAAGTCGGCGACAAGAACATGCAGCACAATAATATCCTGCGTGGGCCGGATGGCCTCTGGCACATGATCTGGTCAACGGGGGGCAATGCGCAGGGCTTTGGCTACGCTGCTTCTAAAGACCCGCTGAACTGGGGCGAGCAACGGTTGATTACAGTTAAGGGCGGTGACTTAGCGGGTGGCATGAAAAACGTGCGCTTCCCGAAGTTGTTCTACGATAAAAAGTTGGGACAATACGTGATTAGCTTTAGTGCCATTGTGCAAGATGAAGGCAAGGCCAAAATGTGGGGCTACCGCATCTATGCTGTCACCACCAAAGACTTTCAGACGTTTAGTGAGCCGAAGCGATTGCTGACCTCCGAACATGGCACCTCCGATGGCACGATTGCCGAAGCTGGGGGGCAATACTTCCTGATCTTCCGCGATGAAGACAAACGCCTGATTCGGGTTACCACGGCGACTAACCTCGAAGGGCCTTACGATACACAATCGGAACCCTTACCCATCGGCAAAGATGTGGAAGACCCCACTCTGGTGCGGCTGAATAATGAATATTATGTCTATTTCACCCGCCATGTAGGACAACAATCTACAGGAGTTGCACGCTCGAAAGACTTAAAGAACTGGGAAGATGTTTCCGCGCAGATGAGCTTTCCCAAAGATCACCGTTATGGCAGCATCGTCACCATACCCGAAACAACCCTGCAAGATATACTACGCTCTTCTTATGAGCGATAATAAGAATCATTAACCGAACTTGCGACTTTAGGCCAGTGGTTAAAACCACCGGCTGCAAGACCAAGTCCGCGGGGCGGACTGCTCCAGTCGCCGCAGGGCGACTTCGTTTTGCAGCCCGTGAATTCATTCACGGGGTGGTGGGTAGCAAGTCGAGCTAATTAATAAAGGTCAACTATGGATAGAGGCCCCAGCAGTCTCGCTCGTGTGGGTTGTATTGTGATTCCGTGTGGTTGTATCGTACCCATCTTGCTGCTGCCACTTTTAGTAGGAGCCGTGTGGATGTTCCACTGGCATTAAGTTGGTTGCTAAGGCCGAGGTGAATTGCACCAAAAATAAAACCCCGACCGAAGTCGGGGTTTAAAGCTTTATAAAATAAAGGCAAGTGGGTACAGCTTACTACTTCTGTGCGTTGCCTTGCGCGCCCTGCCTTCTTTGGCCAGGCTTGCGAATTTGAATTTGGGATGCGACGTTCTTACCATCTTTGGTATCGTAGGTGATGGTCACGCGAGTGCCAGCCTTCAGGTCGCCACTTTTAATACCATCGGCTAAGGCATTGCCGTCAGGGTTCAGGTATTTGGTATCAGCGTTAACCGTGATGTCCTGATCTTGCTGCCTGCTGGTTACGGTGATGGTGTTTTGATCGGCATTGACGGTTTTAATGCGAGCGCGCAGTTCGGCAGCCATTGCGGGCATGGTTAACATGGCCGCGAGGCCGATGCCCATTAACAGAGTCCAGACTTTCTTCATAGGGAATTCACCTCCTTAGGAATTGGCTTTTGTTGATAGGACAAAAATGTTACGCGAAAGTTTCAACAGCCCCTTTTCGATAACGACTCTTGATAAATTCTTTACAAATTTTGGAGATGAAGGAGAACTTAATGAAGGTGTATTGTAAGAAAGAAAAAGCCCTATGGCCTAAAACATCCTGGTGCCGCACGCTTTTGCTCACTGGCTCGCTGGTGGTTTTAGCTCCAGGGGCCAGCCACGCCCAGGATGCTAATGCCAAGCCGTTTCTGCACAGGCTGTTTACCGATAATATGGTGTTGCAGCGCGATATGCCCGATCCTATCTGGGGCTGGACGACACCAGGCCAGAAAGTCACGGTTGCCGTACGCGGGAGAAGCGTTTCCACGGTGGCCGGGGCCGATGGTAAATGGATGACCAAAATCGGGCCACTGCCTGTTGGTGGGCCTTATACAGTAACCGTATCCGGGCCACAGACAGCCACATTAAATAACGTCATGAGCGGCGATGTGTGGATTTGCTCTGGGCAGTCGAACATGGAAATGGGCATCGCCAATGTTAACAATGCCCAGCAGGAAATAGCCAATGCCAATTACCCGATGATCCGGCTCTACACGGTGCCCAAGTCCATTCAGACTGAGCCGCAACCCCTGGTGAATAGCCAATGGCAGGTGTGCGATCCGCAAACGGTGGCCAACGGCGGTTGGGGCGGTTTTTCTGCGGTTAGCTATTTCTTTGGGCGTGGCCTCTATCAAAAGCTCAAGGTGCCGATTGGCCTGATTCATACGTCGTGGGGCGGCACTGTGGCCGAGGCGTGGACAAGCGCCGAGGCTTTGAATACAATGGCCGATTTTAAACCGGCTGTAGCCACTTTACAGCAGGCAGCGGCTGCCGCTAAGAATGGGCCAGTGGACTTTAATAAGGCGATGGCTGATTGGTATCAAAAGAATGATCCCGGTTCGGCTAATGGCCTGGGCTGGGCCGAGGCCGCGTTAACTACGACGGGTTGGAAGACCATGAACTTGCCGCAAGCCTGGGAAGGTGCGGGGTTGCCGGACTTTGATGGCATTGTGTGGTTTCGTAAAGATTTCGATCTGGACGACACCTGGAATGGCAAAGATGTGGTGCTGCACTTAGGCCCGATTGATGACCGTGACACAACCTGGGTCAATGGCACCCCGGTAGGAGCCACGGATAGTGTGCAACCAATGCGTGATTATAAGATTCCCGCTAATGTTTTGCATACAGGGCATAACGTGATCGCCGTGCGCGTCTTAGATACTGGTGGCGCCGGTGGCTTCTATGGTAAAGCCGGGGATATGCGCTTAGAAGCGACAGGTGCCAATGCGCCTGCCCCCATTTCCCTGGCGGGTGATTGGGTTTATCAAGTTGGGGTCGCGCTCAACAAAACCGGCCCCCTGCCCCAACACTTGAATGACAACCCCAACAATGTCACCGTGCTTTATAATGGCATGATTGCACCCCTGATTCCCTTTGCTATTAAGGGGGCTATCTGGTATCAAGGCGAATCGAACGGCGGACGCGGCTTGCAATATCGCACCCTCCTGCCTACCATGATTAACGACTGGCGCTCACGCTTTGGCGTCGGGCAGTTCCCTTTCTTTATTGTGCAATTGGCTAACTTCACCGATACCAAGCCTGACCCGGAACAGGGTGACGATGGCTGGTCTGGCGTGCGCGAGGCTCAACTGATGACGGCGCAAACACTGCCCAAAGTCGGTGTTGCCGTGACGACCGACATTGGCGAAGCCAAAGATATTCACCCCAAGAATAAGCAGGAAGTAGGGCGTCGCCTGGCCCTCAATGCCCTGGCTATCGCCTATGGTCAGAAGCTCGAATATTCTGGCCCCATTTACCGCTCCATGAAAAAAGACGGCAACACCATTCATCTCACCTTCGATCATGTAGATGGTGGACTTGTCGCTCAGGGTGGTAATAAATTGGAAGGCTTTTCTATCGCGGGTGCTGATAAGAAATTTGTATGGGCTGATGCCCGCATCGAAGGCAATACGGTAGCGGTGTCTTCGCCCCTGGTGCCAAATCCGGTGGCAGTGCGCTATGCCTGGGCGGAGAATCCGGTTGCTAATCTCTTCAACAAAGAGGGCTTGCCAGCCTCACCCTTCCGCACGGATCGAGACGTAAAGTAAGGCTTGTTCTGTCTTAAGATTAAACCGCAGAGGCACAGAGAAAAAGAAATAGAACGTAGAGGATAGTAGTAGCTTATATTGCAATCTTCTATTCTCCATCCTCGTTTCCTCTGTGCCCTCGGCGTCTATGTGGTTTTTTCTTTTACCTATACAGTTGCAATGACTGTCATGAAAATTTGCGGGCAAACCGTTAAAGTGCGATAATGCTGTCCAATACCCTTATAATTCTCAAGTTGTTTGCAGGAGGTGGTGCGGGGTGACTATAACTTCTCATTTTCTATTTTCTACCTGCTATCATAAGCGTAGTGACCACAGTCGAGTGAGGCAGGCGGCAGGCTTTACCCTTATTGAGCTTTTAGTCGTCATTGCTATAATCTCTATCCTCGCTTCCATTCTATTTCCGGCTTTCTCCCGTGCCCGCGAAAATGCGCGGCGTGCCTCCTGCCAGAGTAATCTCAAGCAACTGGGCATGGCTTTTATGCAATATGCGCAGGACAGTGATGAGCGGCTACCGAATGTAGTGGATGGCAGTGCGGCAGAGAATAAGCCGGGTGGCTGGGTGTTTTACAGTACCTTCGGGGGTGGTTCCACGCCAGCAGCGTTTGATGCCAGCAAGGGCAGTTTGTTCCCCTACACCAAGAATGCACAGATTTATGTATGCCCTACGGATAACATGGAGCAGCAGGATTCTTATGCCTTGAATTCCTGCGTGGCGCGTGACTTGACAGGTGGCCCTGGCAGCCCCCGTCCGGGCAAACCTTTAGCGATCTTTCAAGATACCAGTTCCTGGATGCTCTTAGGTGAGGAAGCTACGGACTCGAATACGGCCATTAGTTCTACGGACGATGGTTATTTAAATATCAGCGTAGCCAATAAATTTTCAACCCGTCACTTTAATGGTTCAGATATAGTGTTCGTGGATGGGCACGTGAAGTGGTACACGACGGATCAAATTGTCAAAGCCGGTTTCCAGATCGGCGGGACAGCCCCCGCGCCGCCTGGCATAAGTTGCCCTTAAAGTTTCTGGCCCGAACCTAACCCCCTGTCGCGCGGATGTTAAAAAGAAAGAAGAGCCGCGCTGCTGCGTGTAGTTCAGCAGCGCGGCTCTTTTACTAATAGGACAAGCTACTAACGGCGCGTCCCATCACTTTGCCGTTCCCTGACTGTTTAGAGCCATGACCCTGATAGTCGTAGAGTTATTGTCCGCCTTAGCTCTAGCTTGCCAGAATCCCTCAACGACTACAGGCTTATCCTCTTGCTGTTGTATGGCATTGGTAGTCTGGCTGTCGTTTTTGTCCACTATTAAGATAAGAGTCATCGGTTGTTTAAGGTTGTCCACCTCTAATATCCAGCCATCATCTTTTTTGTGGAGCGTGCCACTCACCGTGAGGCGCACATCTTTGGGGACGGGGGTATAGCCTGCTGCTTTAATAACTTGCAGCATTCTTGGCACGTCTGGCCAGACACCAGGTTTAAATTCCACATCCATGTGTGATGGTTTAAGAATTAACTTCGCGTTTTGAACACCATCCAGGCGTTCCAGCCCCTTTTTGAGGCTGAATCCTCATGTCGCTCATGTTGCGCCCTTGACACCCAGCCAGGCTTTCTTGGCATCGGAGTGGGCAGGCAGCATCAGCAACCCAGTTGCTAACAACACGCCTGTCGCTGACAATTTGCGTATCAGTTGCATAATCTTTCCTCCTTAGTGAAAACAATTTAAAAGAACGTCTCAAAAGCGGTTCTAATTTCGTAGCGATAACCAACATGGTCTTGTGGCCCCTGGCGTGCTAAGGGCACTAAGAGGCCAATCCGCAATTGTCTCGTGCCCTTGGTGAAAATTGGTGTGATATGGAGGCCGATAATATGGTGCCCATTATGGGCGTCTTGTCCTGCGTCCAGCGTATCGGCAATGTGCCATTCTCCATGCAGCCCTACAGCTAAGTTCACACCCAGTTGCGCCGCTTCATTTGCCTGTTTCAGCCAGCGACCATAGGATACATTCACCTCGGCCATATCGCCCATGCGAAAACCGCTGCCAAACTCACGCCGCCACTCGACACTACCCCAGATGGTATCTTTGAGCGTTTCCCGGTCGGCGGTGTAACCCAGCACCAAGCCAGGCTTACTGGTGCCCGTCTGATCGTGCGGGGCCGCCCGTGTGCCATCTGGATCAAGCCGATGGCTCTCGCCCGTAGGCAGCTTAATGCCATAAATCGCCGTTTGCTGAATGGTGAGACCTTCCGCCTGACGAGCGTGCAGACGGCTCTTGGCATTTAGGGTGATGTCGCCTAATCCTACGAAGGGCACGCTCCGCAACTGGCCATTGACCACCTGTTGGCGCACGTTGTTGTGGTAGGGTGCTTCGAGGATGAGGTTCATGGAGGGCTTGGGGGCATACTGCACCATGTAAGTCTGTTCAAACATGCGTGCCCGAACGCCGCCGTTCTGGGTGCTACCCGCATCCATAAAGCCAAAGCGAATTTCAGGATGCACCAGACCCGAACCAAAGACTACTGGTGTCTCACCCCATAACGGCTCATGAGCGTAGGCTGTTGAAGGTATGGATAGACTGCTACCCAAGGCAAAGATTGCCATCGTTAAGACTCGCTGGCCTTGCGAGGTTAGCGCGTGCATCAGCTTACTCCTTAGCCTTGACAACGGCTCTTCCGGCTAACACCGCTTGAATGGCGGCTTCCAGTTGCTTTTCCTCGCCCTGCAAAAAGCCTTCGTGGATGTAGCGCACAATGCCTGCACGGTCAATGAGCACGCCATAAGGATGAGTTTCCGCCTGGTATTGGCCAGCGACTTTCATCCCTTTATCCATCACCAAGGGATAGGTTAAGCCTTGTTGACGGATAAAAGCGCGCACTGTGGCTGGTTGAGGATCGCTCTGGGTTGCGCCAATGAGCCGCAAGCCCCTAGCGTAGTATTTCTTGTGGAGTTGTTGGAGATGGGGTGCCTCCACCACACAAGGCGGACAGTTAGGCATCCAGAAATCCACAAACACAACCTTGCCTTTGAACTGCGACAACGATACGCGATGTCCATCTACGGTCTTTAAAACAAAGTTGGGGGCTGGCTTGCCAATGGCGGTCGCCGCCTGTGCTGCGTGCAACAGGTTGAAGACGCCAAGGCTGGCAAGACAAATCAACCACCTAATAGATAAGTGTCTTCTCATGGTTATTGCTCCTTAATGGTCGAGAGGACAGGCAGACCCGCTGCTAATGATCTTTGCGAATCTAAAGACCTAATGGTAGAGAACCCTCCCCCAGCCCCTCCCGTTGGAGGGGAGCCTGGTTCCTCCCCCGCTGGGGGAGGTGAGGTGGGGGTCTTTAGATTCGCAAAGATCATTAGCAGCGGGTCTGCCTTTTAATGGCTCTCCCTGCAACTACTTCTTGCAGCAAGCCTTGGGCGAGCAGTGGCTACCGCACTTGGTGCAAGAGGTGCAGCAAGTGCCACACTGGTTGTTGGGGCAGCAGGTGGTCGCTGCCTGGGCCGCTACGCCCACGCCTAAGACGAGGGTGGCCAGCAGGCTCACCATATTGATATATTTACGCATTTGAATTTTCTCCTGATTATAGGTGTGACTTGGGCTGTGGCTCGAAGTGAGCCGACGTGATGCGTCATTTGTCGCGCCGTTTACGAAACAGCAGACAAATAACAGCACCGGATGAATAGTGGGGTGAATGCGCTGCAAGGGGTGCTAAATAGACTCCTCAGTAGGTGCTAAAGAGCAGTTTTAGTAGTCTGTTGTCGTATCAACACAACCTTGTAAGGCAGAGTTGCTCATGGCAAGATTCTCTACCCCCACAAGTTGAATTGACATTAAGGCAGCGACTTGTTAGGAGACAGGCGGAGCGCGTCCCTGCGCGGCAGGAGGCGCATGTTGAGGTTTTAAAAGAGGAGGCCGCACCCATCGCTCACCCAGGAAATTGAGTTGGGGTGCTAAGGAAAGTGCTGGTGGCGGCAGAGTACCTACAACTGAGGTCGTCTGTGCGGTTTGCGACAGGTAATGCAGGATAGCGCCAGGTGCCACAGCACTATGAGAGAGCGCAGTGTCGTGGCGACTATTGTTATTGGTATCGCTGGGGGGAACAGGTAACTGCTGACAGCATTTGCTGCCGGGCATAGCGCAATGGCAACAACAGCCAGCATGAGCGCCGACTTTGCGACAGACGCTATCGGCACTTCCTACAAGACCCGTCATCGGGCAGGCCCAGGCGAGCGATGGCACAGCCGAGGCCATCAGGCCCAGGAGGGCCAGGACTGTGAAAAGGGAGTTACGCCATTGCTTCATAGCTGTGCTGAGTTCATCCGACAACCTTAGTCTGTCAAACGGTGTTAGGACAAGAGGGTTCCAAGAAAGCTATATCGAGTTAGTCTCATAAATAGGAAGGTTTCTGTTGCCCTATAGCCACTGTCATGCTTCACGCAGTGAAGAATCTAGTATCAGTCTCCTGATAGTGTTATCAAAACGTTGTAACTCCGCAGAGTAGATTCTTCGTTGCGCGAAGCATGACAAACTCTTCTGTTTGCACTCAAGTTTTCTTACTTTGCACTCAATTCTATTAGCTGCTTCAATCATCTTTATCTGGCTTACCCTTACGAATTGTTGCTGGCTTGTTGGCAATTGGTACTGGATGAACTTTATCGTTCTCATCATCTGCATCAGCAGCGTGCGGTGTCACGAGCGAATGGCCTGAATCAGCGAAAATCGGGCGGTGGACAGTGCCAGGGTAGGGCACCGCTGCGCCTTTGATGCTGTGCCAGAGCACACGATTAAGCGTATCTTCATCGGCAACGGTCAGATCATCATAGTCAGTAAAATTTAGAGCCAGCGATTGTTTTGCGCCGTAAGCGAGTGTGGCATTGCGTGCATTCATATCAATGCGTTCTGGCACAGCGGTGTAAGGGGTGAAGTCAGCCTGATTGGTAAAGGACTTATAGAGTGGAGTGGAAGCCGCGTCATACTGGCTCATAGGCGGCAGACCAAGCATTAACTCCATTGTGCGCAGAAGGGAAGTCGTGGTGTAAAAGGTGTTATCAAGAGTATGACGGCGAATATAAGGTGAAATCACTAAGGCGGCGGTGCGGTGAGCGTCTACATGATCGGGGCCATTCTGGGCATCGTCTTCGATGATGAAGATGGCCATCTGGTTCCAATATTTGCTGTGCGAGCAAGCCTCCACAATTTTGCCGACGCCCAGGTCATTGGAGGCGACTTTGGCTTTGGGTGTGAAAGCTCCTGGCTTCGTGCCTTCGGTATGGTTTTCGCCCAGCGACATCACCATGAAATGGGGCAGAGCATTAATGCGCTCATACTCTCTCAACTCATTGATAAAAACGTCAGCCTTTTCGTAGTCGCGCCCGGTATGCTGCCGCCACGCTTTGCTGGCGTGGCCTCGTAATCCTGTCATGCCATCAATGCTGGCCAGGGGGCCAGGCGGAGCGTCCGGGCCTACGGCTCCAACTTGCTCGCCATAAGAGCGATAAGTGACGTTGTGCTTCGCGCAGACATCCCAGATAAAGCCTGCGGGGGGCGTGGCTCCCGCTTCCGAGAGCGGGAAAGCTCCTTTTTTGCCATAGCTGACCGTCCAATGCCGTTGCACCATATCGGTGACATAAGCGGCAGTGCTCCAGGGGTGCCCGTCGGCGGAAACTTCACCGTTGCAGTAGATATTATCGAGGAGAACGAACTGGCGAGCTAACTCATGCTGGTTCGGGGTGACATCTTCGCCAAAGAGCGTCAGGTTAGGGTCGCCATTGCCAAAACGTTGGCCTTTATCGTCTTTAATGTCCCCATACACCTGGTCGTAAGTGCGGTTTTCCTTGATGATATAGAGAATGTATTTAATGGGCGAAGCGTCACCCACACGCGATGGAATAGGATTGGTGCCCGCTGGCGGTGCATTCGCGGCACGCTCCATCAGGGCATCGGTATAAGGCGTATTAGCGTAGACCTGCTTGGTGTAGGTGGATAGTTGTGCTTCGTTGGGAATATCTACCGTCGAAATCAGCCCGGTTAGCATTTTTCCGATATATTCAAAACCCGTTGGCACATTCAGGTTTGGCTGAGGTTTATTCGCCGGGTTGGGGTGCGTGCCGAAGCCTTTACCACTACCGATAAAGAGACGCCTGCCATCGGGTGCGACCCAGATGGCGGTTGGATACCACCCCGTGGGAATGAAACCCCGGATATGACTCCGGCCCGGTGTTGAGACATCCACCACCGCGACCGCGTTGTTATCCGCATTAGCGACATAAAGCGTCTTCCCATCCTGAGCTAAGGCTATAGCATCGGGTGTCGCTCCGGCGGGCGAACGGGGCGTCAAGCTGGTCACGATGCGCTCGGTGGATTGGCCCGTGGCTGGATTAAGGACGGTGACAGCATCCTCATTGCCACAGGACACAAACATGCGACCATCCCTGGCAAAAAGAAAATCGTTAGGATGGCTGCCCGTCTTTAGCGTGCGGATCAGTTCCAGGGTTTGGGGATTAAGGGCCGCGATGGTGCCCCTGGCCCATTGCGTGACGTACAGCACAGAATGATCGGGAGCGAAGCGCAGACAGTACGGTCGCGCTTCTTTTTCTAACTGATGTTTGGTTTTGACAGCGCCATTGGCTAAATTAATTGCATAAACTGTATCGGTAGCGATATTGGCAGCATAGAGGGTGGTGCCATCTGCGGAAAGGGCTAAACCAGCGACGTAAGCCTGGCCTTTGCCCGGTTCGGTTTTAGCGTCAGCCGCCAGGTCGGGTAGGCTCAGTTCTAACCCGGCGCGGAATTCACTATTCATGCCCCGTTGGAAAACGTGAACGTATGGCGAGGCACCTCCCGAAACATAAATGGCATTGCCATCATTGGCCCACACCACGCCGTTCCAACCCCGTCCCAGAGGCAGTGATTGCTTGATTTGGCCAGTAGCAGTATCCACCAGATTCAGACGATGCTCGCCATAACCCACACTGGTCATCGCTAATGTTTTGCTGTTGGGGCTTAACGCACAACCCAGGAGCATATCGCTGGTAGTAACATGGCGACCAGCGGGCGTAATCCTCCAGCCATTGTGCAGGCGGAAACCATCGCTCTCTGCTCCCGGATGGTTAACCGCGCTGGAGAGGGTTGGCCCAAAAACACTGAGGCAGCCGATAGTGAGACTGGTTGCTAACAACGTGCGCAAGGATGAAGACATGAGCTATGTTACTCCTGAAACGATATATAACCGAATGAATATAACCGGAGAGGGTTAGGCCGAGATTAAGAATGTTGTCCCATAGTGTAGCTGAAAATTAAGCCGCACTGACACCGCTGCCTGTCTGTAGCATAATGCCTATGTTAAAATAACACGCGATGCAAACTTTGCGTTTATCTACCGTTGAGCGTAGCGCCATGATTAATATCACGGCGGAAGTCACCCGTTTGGTAGCCGAAAGTGGAGTTAAACGGGGCTTGTGCCTGATTCATGCACCCCATACGACGGCTGGCATTTCCGTGCAGGAAGGCTATGACCCGGATGTGGTGCGGGATACGCTGACCGCTTTAGAACAGTTAGTGCCACTCAAAGGCGATTATCACCATGCGGAGGGCAATTCGGCAGCGCATATCAAGAGTCTGATGACAGGGTGTGGGCAGCTCCTCCCCATTGAATATGGCAAACTACAATTAGGGCGTTGGCAGGCCATCTTCTTCTGCGAGTATGATGGCCCCCGTGAACGCACCGTATGGGTGCAGATTATTGCGGATAGTGAGAGTTAGACGAGGATAGAAGATAGAGGATCGAGAATAGCAGCGGTAACTTGATCCTCTATCTTCTATCCTCAAACTGCTCTGGTTAATAACTTAGTTCAAAGGAGGTTTATGGCTCGGACACGACAGCAGGAAATCAAGCGTCGCCGCAAGCGCCGCGAAGAGCGTTTGAAGGAACAACGTCACGCCGCTATCAAGGCTGCTAAAAAGCGTTAAGTTCTCTTCTTGACACGTAATATGAAAGCTTGCAAGCAAGCTCTCACTGGGGCTTAGAAAACCTCAGTTTTAAGATAAACCGCCCGTAGATTTTGCGGGCGGTTTCTTGCTGTCTGGGGCGGCACCTGTAAGCCAATTTTTGCACTTATTTTGGGGTTAAATTAATCACAGATTGGCCCCCTTTTAGGGCACCTGAAGAGCGGTGGAGCGTCTCTAAAAGTGTCAAGCACAAAGGATATAAGAGCCTTAGAAGGAGAGCTTTGAAATGCGTATTCAATCGGGCGTTTTAGTGTCATTAGGATATGGTAAATATGTGCGTTCTGATCGCGTCTCGGCAGTCATGCCCATCGAAGAAGAGCGTGGGCCAGGCCGTCGCACTTTTGTCTTCGTTGAGAGCCAGAAGGAGCCTTTAGTGGCTTCGCGGGCCGAGGATTCCCTGGTGCGTGACCTCGTGCGCGAACCACGCGAAGTGACCCGTGCCCGGCAGCAACAGGAAATCCTGCGTGACCTGCTGGAAGACCTCAGCACTGTTAACGATACCGCCGCGAAATCGTGCGGGATCGCAGCAGCCTCGACCTCAACATCACCGAGCGTCGCATCCGTGATGCCATTGAGGAAGCAGCAGATTAAATTAGGTGTCGGTTAGTTCTAAGCCAGAGCAAGACTATTGCTCTGGCTTTTTGTTTGGTTTTCAACACAAAGGACACAAAGGAGGCACAAAGAACACAAAAGATGAGAATAGAAGATGGAGGATCGAGGATAGAGAGGTGCGCTTCTGCTACGATTCTCGATCCTCGATCCTCCATCTTCTATCTTCAAACTCTGTGTTCTTTGTGCCTCCTTTGTGTCCTTTGTGTTGAAAAGAAACTGAGCATAGGAGAGGGGCCGGGGGTGAGGGCCAAACCCCCTCAATTTAAACGATTTATCTTGATTGTGTTACTGCCCTGTTGCGTAGGTGTTACTTTTCTGTTACTACCCCCATTTTGTTTTGACGCGCCCTGGACGTTGGGTTATAATCGCCGTGACGATGATAAACGTAGCCTTAGTCTCATCCGACCGAAAGTTCGTCCGCGAGTTGCGATTGCAACTTGTCGGTTGGGGCTATCGGCCCTGGATGGCCGACCCTGAAGAACCCGTTGTAGAGCAACTGCAAGAGCGAGGTGCTGACCTGCTCTTGCTGGATTTTACGTCGCCCCCGGTGGACGCTACCTCCACTGTTCGCTCGCTCAAGGGCAATGTAGAGTTGAAGCATATTCCGGTGGTGGCGATTGTGGATGCGCGGGATGCGGTGACCCTCGACTTTGCGATTGGCCTCGAAGATTTTCTGGTCAAGAGCGATTCGTTTGAAGAACTCAATACCCGCATTCGTTTTGTGCTCTGGCGTTTAAGCAAGGTGGACTCGAAAGATACCATCAAGGCCGGGGCCTTGGTGATGAACCTGGGGTCGTATCAAGCCTGGGTGCGCGGTGAGCAATTGGAACTGACTTATAAAGAGTTCGAGTTGCTGCGCTTCTTGCTAACCCATCGCGGGCGCGTCTTTAGTCGAGATGCTCTGTTGCGCCATGTGTGGGGTGAAGAGTATTTAGGTGGTACGCGCACTGTGGACGTGCATATCCGGCGTTTGCGCGCTAAGATTGGGCCACAGTTCGATGAACTGATTCAGACGGTGCGCAACGTCGGCTATAAGATGATCGAAGAAAATAAAGGTTAAGGCTCGATTTAAAGAATTTTTGAGAATAGAGTTCTCAAAAAACGCTGAATTGCGCCTATTTAACGAAGATGAAACTTGGGCATTGCGCGATTTTTACCTGTATGTAACATATCCGAAACATGGCTATTTTAAAATCAGCTACGCTCAAGTCTTATGAGTGCCGTGTTTTCTAAACTAAGGACGGGCGCAACGTTGTTTATATTGAGGAGTGAAGAGTTATGAAGTTGATTGAAGCCGTCATCCGGCCTCATAAATTACAAGATGTGAAAAGTGCGCTCTCCGATATTGGCGTGGTCGGCATGACGGTCACGGATGTGCGCGGCTGTGGTCGCCAGAAGGGGCATGTCGAGCGTTATCGTGGCAGCGAATATACCGTGGATTTACTCAGCAAAGTTAAAATCGAAGTCGCTGTCAAGGAATCGCAGGTGGACGAAGTGATCGAGACGATTGCCAGCGCCGCCCGCACCGGGGAGATTGGCGATGGCAAAATCTTCGTGCGCCCCATAGACCAGGTGATACGCGTCCGCACCGGCGACCGTGACGAAGACGCACTTTAGGGATTTACGATTGCGGATTGCGGATTGCGGATTAATTGTGGTGGTTCAAACTGACCCACTTAAGCATTTATACCCACAGACTTAGGGCAAGACTAATAGCTTGAGTGGCTTCAATTAATCCGCAATCCGCAATCTGAAATCCGCAATAAAAATGGGAGAATATAGGTAATGGCAGATCCAAAAGCAACTGCTAAATCAGTTTTAGAACTGATGAAAAAAGAAGGCGCTATCATGGTGGACATTAAGTTCACCGACCTCTTGGGCGCATGGCAGCACACCACCATTCCGGCGTATAACCTGGATGAAGACGTTTTCGAGGACGGCATTGGTTTTGACGGCAGCAGCATCAAAGGCTTCCAGACCATTGACCAGAGCGACATGCTGTTAAAGCTCGACCCGACTACGGCCATCATTGATCCGGTGATGCAGACGCCAACCCTCAGCGTCGTAGCCGATGTTTACGACCCTCTCACGCTTCAGCCTTATTCCCGCGACCCCCGTTATGTCGCCAAGAAAGCCATTACCTACCTGCAAAGCACCGGCATCGCCGATAAAGCTTTCTTTGGCCCGGAAGCTGAGTTCTTCCTGTTCAGTGGCGTATCGTTTGGCGGGCAGATTGGCGCGGGTGATGGTCATCATGCTCACTACCGCGTGGAGAGCGCCGAGGGCGAGTGGAACAACAAGAACGATGTCGTAGATGAGTATGGCATCGCTAACCTGGGCTATCGTCCGCGCAACAAGGGTGGCTACTTCCCCGTGCCGCCTTCCGATTCCTTAGTGGAAGTGCGTAACCAGATGGTGCTGACGCTGGAAAAAGCGGGCGTTAAAGTGGATGTGCATCACCATGAAGTCGCTTCGGGCGGTCAGGGCGAAATTGGCATCACCTTCGACACCCTGGTGGAAATGGCCGACAAGCTCCAATTGCACAAATATATCGTGAAGAACGTGGCGCGTCAGAACGGCCTGACCGCGACCTTCATGCCCAAGCCCATCTTCGGCGACAACGGCACGGGTATGCACTGCCACCAATCGTTGTGGAAGGGCGACCAGCCGCTGTTCTTTGATGCCAATGGCTACGCCCAACTCAGCGACACCGCACGTTGGTATATTGGCGGTATCTTGAAGCACGCGCCCGCCCTGTTAGCCTTTACTAACGCCTCGACCAACTCTTATCACCGTTTGGTGCCCGGCTACGAAGCGCCCATTTACCTGCTCTACTCGCAGCGTAACCGTTCCGCCGCTGTGCGTATCCCGCTCTATTCCAAGAGTCCCAAGACCAAGCGCATTGAGTTCCGCACCCCCGACGTAACGGGCAACATCTATCTGAGTCTCGCCGCTCAGTTGATGGCTGGTCTCGATGGTATCAAGAATAAGATTGATCCAGGCGATCCCTTAGACAAAGACCTGTATGAGTTGGAGCCGGAAGAGAGACATGGCATTCCGACTGTCCCCGGTTCGCTTGACGAAGTGCTGAGTGCGCTTCAAGCCGACAGCGAATTCTTAATGCAGGGAGATGTCTTCACCAGCGACTTGATTGAGCATTATCTGGCGCTCAAGCAAGTAGATGTAGATGCCATCCGCTTGCGCCCCCATCCGTGGGAATATTCGATGTATTTCGATGTGTAATAACTATTAGAGTTGAGCCGTGATGAAAAGAGGATAATCCCAGTTGGGATTATCCTCTTTTCCTGTTCAAGGTTGAGCGATAAGTGTTTGGACAAGTTTATTGCTCAGAGTATTTAAGTAGGCTAATGTTTGAAGTGTTAGAAATGCAGAAATAATGTACCAGAGTTAGTGTTATTCAATAACAATAAGCATTAAGAATTGATATGTATCAATGACATCTTTAACATCGCTATGGCGAGTTGAACTTTTTGGCGGGCTGCGTGTTGTCCGGGGTGAACAGATTATCACTCGTTTTCGCACGCAAAAAGCGGGAGCCTTATTAGCTTATCTGGCGTACTATCCGGGACAAATTCACTCACGTGAAGTGCTGGCGGATTTGTTGTGGCCAGAGTGCGCGCCGGAATTGGGGCGCAATAATTTACGCGTGGCCCTGGCGTCTCTGCGGCGTCAATTGGAGCCACCGGGTTTTAACCTTTCTGATGCTGATGGCGGCGGCGTTATGCTGGCTAATCGCCGTATGTTGGGCTTGAATCCCCAGACTGTAGAAACCGATGCCCGCGAATTCGAGACCCTGCTGAAGATCGCATTGGAGCCACTCTCCATCAAGGCCCGCCACGACAAGATTGATCCGCAAAAGGCCCTGATGCGCGCGGTCGAGCTTTATCGAGGGCCGTTGTTAGCGGGCTACTACGAGGATTGGATTGCGCTCGAAGAACAACGTCTGGAAGTATTATTCTTCAAGGCTTTAGATACTTTAGTTAGCTGGCTGGAAAAGGCTGGAGAAACAGAACGGGCGTTGGAATACGTGCAACGCGGCCTGCGCATTGACCCAAACCGCGGAAGAACACAACTCGATTTCCAGCGGTTGTACGAGCAGCTTGATCGGACGGAGCAGCCTGCCAATCAAAGCCTCAGAAGAGGCTCAGCACAAATTCAGGACTCGGCTGACACTGACGCCGCTAACCTCGCGCATCCAGATTCACCCTTAACACGTCGTCCAAATCTACCCATTCCACTAACGCGATTTTTTGGACGGGAAGAGGAAGTTGGAAATCTCTGTAGGCTTGTGATAGACCCCGCCGTGCGGATTGTCACGTTGACCGGAACCGGCGGTAGCGGTAAAACACGACTCTCTATTGAAGTCGCGCGGCGGGTGAGTGAGGAGGGGACAGGAGTTGTCTCTTTTGTGTCCTTAGACAGCCTGAGCGATCCCCGATTAATTCTGAATGCGATATTAGACGCCATTGATGTTCCCCGCAACCCGGCAGCCACAGCACTTCAACAGCTTATTACAGCCCTGGGTGCAGGGCCGAGCCTTTTAGTCTTAGATAACTTTGAACAGTTACTACCTGCTGGCGCAAGCGTGATCCAGACGTTGTTGCAACAGGTGGCACAATTCACCATTCTCCTAACGTCCCGCCAAAAGTTGGATCTATCTGGTGAACGGGAATGGCCTGTCTCACCCCTACCTGCGCCACCCGCAGAGATAGGCGATGGACTGAACGCTTATGCAAAAGAGCCGGATAAAACACGCCCGTTAGATAAAACGCTACCGACTGCGTCCCAAAATCTACAGGTGGTGGCTGCCTACTCCAGCGTTCAACTGTTCTTGGATCGGGCGCAAGCTATACGCCCGGATTTTCAGCTTACACGCCAGAATGTTGTGCCTGTCGTGCGTCTTATGCAGCGGCTGGAAGGGCTGCCTTTAGCGATTGAACTCATTGCCGCCCGTGCCGGAGTTCTTTCGCCCGCGCAGATGCTTACGCATTTAGAAGCCGTCACGGTAGAGACTGCACCAACTGCCGTTGCGACTGCAAACGCCTCGTCCTATCTAGATTTGTTGCAGAGCGAACAGAAGCATTGGCCGGAGCGCCAACGAGCTTTACGCACCACCATCGCCTGGAGCTATGGACTTTTACCCCCAGCCTTAAGGGAATTTCTGGTGCGCCTGTGGGTGCTGCGCGGCGGTTTTCGCCTGGAGGCAGCGCAGGCTATTTGTGATGAACCGGAGGCGCTCCATTTTCTCTCGCAATTGCGTGGGGCTTCCCTGGTAGTCACCGAAGAGAGCGGCCTGGATGATCAATTAGCTGAGATACGTTTTCGTCTCCTCGAACCCCTCCGCGAATTTGCGGGGGAACAACTTACTGCTGATGAGAAGTATAGTCTGCAAGAAAGCCACGCACGCTATTTTCTACATTTGGCCCAGCAAGCCGAGAATGCCTTCAATAGCCCGCAGCAGATGTCCTGGTTAGCGCGGGTGGCCGCCAGTGCTGATAATTTTCGCGCGGCTTTGGCCTGGGCTTTAGAGCAACGGCCTGAATTAGCCCTTGCCTTAGCGGGCAGCCTGGCTCCGTTCTGGCAGGTTCACAATCACCTGGAAGAAGGGCGATCCTGGTTGAAACAGGCTTTAGAGCGGCACGGCCAAATCCCGGAAAAGAACTCTCTGCAAGACGCGGCGATGCAAATTTTACGCATCAAGGCATTGCTAGGGGCTGGTCGCCTGGCCTTCTATGTGGGTGATTTCCCCGCAGCGCACATCCACTTGAATGAGACTATTGAACTGAGCCGTTCACAGCAGGATTGGTATAACCTCGCTCTCGCTTTGCAAACCCTGGGGCACATGGAATTGAACGAAGGGAAAACCGAGGCGGCTCTGACCAGTGTCCAAGAGGCACTTGAACTCAGTCGGCAAATAGAGGATCAGGCTTTGATTGCTGAAAATCTGCGTCTGCTGGGTGGCATTTATATCGGTCAAGGCGATTACAATCCCGCCCTGCCTATCCTGGAAGAATGTCAGGCCATTATCCGCATCCTGGGCCAAAACCTAAATTTAGCGCATACGCTTGACCTCTTAGCTTTTGTCCATATCGGATTGGGGGATAAAGCAGGCGCACGCCTGGCCTGGGAAGACAGCCTCGCTATCGCTCGTGCTGTCCACGATGGTTACCTGATTGGGAAAACCTTATGGGGCTTAGGCACCCTGGCACGGGCCGCTGGTGAGTTGTCTTATGCCAGTGAGTTACTGGGCGAAGCCACGCGTGTCGCTCTGGAAACCGACAATAAATGGATGCGGCCCTTTATGCTGGAAGCGGTCGCTTATCTGGCAGCGGAAAAGAATAAACCTACCGACGCAGCGCAAATCCTGGGAGCTTCTGAGGCTTTAAGGGCTGCACTGGGTTCTCCTTTGCTGCCCATCTTCTTGCCAGACTATGAACATTATGTAGCACGCCTCCATTCCGCTCTGGACGCTGCCACTTTTGATACTGCCTGGACTACCGGACAACAGATGTCCTTTGAACAAGCGGCGGCTGTGGCTTTATCCTGTTGCACCCACTGAGTTAAGCAAGCGGTAATTCCTCGTCTTGATGCTCGTTTCAATGCTGCCCTCGACCGGTTTTTTAGGTTGCCGTAAAGAATGCCACATAAACCCGTAACTGGCTTTGGCTCTCATATCAAGATTTTATCAAGATGGGCGAATAAGCCAGTTTTGAAATGATTTTGACATGATAGCAAAAGCCGACCCGCTATAATGAGAAAAGTTGGAAGTATTGGAACTGGAAATTAGTAAAGGATCAAATCGCGTGCCGAATGTGTCATGAATCATGCTGTCGGGCCTGTTTCAGACTGTTCAACCGCTGAAGTTTTCGCGTCTATATCGAGTCAAAGGCTGCCTCCTCAGAGCGGCCCCGCCCCCGCATTTCAGACGCCAAATTCTGGACTTCTGTCCTCTGTAAGTGTTGACGCTGACCTATCTCATTTCTGAGTTCTTTACATTTCTTCTCGAAGATGCCGGCTCCGGCATCGTCCGCAGCTAAGGAGACCAATTCTATGTCAAGATGGCTATCAGGCCGGTTCGTCCCGGTCGCACTGTGCTTATTCCTTTTGGCGACTTGCTCGGTGGCGCACGCCGCGAGTTTCACTTATACAGGCAATGCCACTTACGGCCCTGACAATAATAATAATGGAGCTTGCACCGCTGGCTTGGGTGGTGGCGATAGCTCCAACTGGGACGACGCGCGCAACTGGGGGCCGCCCTGTGCGGCTGCCGGGGTGCCGGGCCCCGATGATGACGCCACCATAAACAACGGTGACACCGTGGTCCTGGGCCGCGACCGCAGCCTCACCAACTTCACCCTCGGTTCCGGCACTCTCATTGGTGGTAACACGTTGAGTGTGAGCGGCACCTTTACGTGGACGGGTGGCACGATTGGGGACGGCACTGCGTCGGTGCCAACCATAAACGTGGCAGCGGGGGCAGGTCAACTCAACATCAGCGGCAACGCCGACAAGGTGCTCAACAACGGGGTGTTGAGCAATGCGGGCACCGGCACCTGGAGCGGTGGCGGCAACATCGATGTGGAAAATAGTGCGGCCATCAACAACAGCGGCACGTTCACCGTG